>BNJV01001763.1_pt1 | contig 115859 bp, 185 predicted proteins | sample 8540591 | NCBI WGS metagenome assembly BNJV01 (sample SAMD00202457, study PRJDB9452) | human saliva metagenome | host: Homo sapiens
CCCATTCCTTCTTTTTCTGCTTCTATATTAACGCACAAAAGTGGTTCATGCAGCGATAATCTGATTAAAAAAACCAGCTTTTTGACCTACATTTACTCTTACACCTTCATAGTTAGGACTTTCTAGGCTCCAATCTTCTTTTTTCAGCATATTCCTTAAAGTTTTCCACAATTTTTTTCTCCACAAGCTCGAAAAATCTTTATCTTTTTATAGGAATTCTTATTTCTATTTCCTCAACAGGCTCAGGCAGCTCATTCAGAACATCTGTAAATTCAATGCCTTTTTTTCCCTGCTCTCTACAAGCTGAATCAAAAGTCTTGCAGCCATGTATGCTCCATCATCAAGAAAATAATTTTTCTTTAAATGCGGCATGTCCCTGACGTTTCTATAGCAAGAGGAGAATACTTTCCTTCGTTATTCAGTCTTATAGATTCATTTATTACGTTTCTTTGTATCCTCGCTGGAATCTGTGGTGAATCCCGCCACGGTTTTCTATAAACTCTTTTAGTCCCTGCCGATGTAATCGAATCTGTTACAATTATCCCGCCAGAATGTTCTTTTAACAATATTTCACTAAACAATGCGATAAGGTTATTTCTGTTAATTTCACGTCCATTCTTATCTATAAAAGGCGCTTCTATCTCCATCTGCATCAAATATTATTCCAAAATCTGCATTATTATCAAGAACTGCTTTTTATTGATTCTATCGCTTCTTTTTGCTTCAGGATTCGGAATATGATTTGGAAAGTTACCATCAGGATTTAAAAATTGGCTTCAGTAGTATCTCCACCCAAAACTTCTATTACCTTTTTGGCAAAAAAATCCCTGCAGCTCCATTTCCGCATCAATCACTATCCTTAAAGTTTTTAGCGGTTTATCCCCTTTCCCAATTTTTATTTTTATTAGTTCACATATATATGAAGCATAGTCATCTGCTAGATTTTTTAAAAGTTTCTACACCTTTTTTTCTTTTTAAGCAAATTTTTTTCTTGTTTTTCAGCCATTTCTAGAAATTCATTAACATCACTTTTTTTGAAGCCCCCATTTTTCGTAAAAAAATTTAATTCCATTGTAGTAGCTCGGTAAATGGCTGGCAGTTATCATCATTGCACCATCAGCTTTATAATCCTCAAATATCGTAGCCATAAAATAGCGATGGTGTTATTGACATTCCGCAATCATATACATCAATTCCCATTTCCATCAAAGTTTTTTTCTTATAATTTCTGAAAATTTAGGTCCTGTATGCCTTGCATCGTGCCCAACTGCCACTTTAACCTTCCTGTTTTTGACTCTTTGCTATTTCATCACATTTTTCAGTTATCCAAAGCCCAAATCCTTTTGCTATGAACTCAACTTCCTTTTCAGATAGATTAATGTCCTTATCCTCGTATTTTTGAAACTATTCCCCGAATATCAGTCCCACTTATCATATTTTTTTAAATCCATAAAAAAATACCTCTCTTTTTCAAGTAAAGCCATACCTATTCTCCTCATTTTTGAAAAATTGGTATGGCTTTTTCTATATGTTCACTAATTTACTATTTTTAAATTATTCAGCACTGTTTCTGCAATATCCTTCGCTCTAAGCCCCGTAATTTGTAAGCATAGTCTCCCCCATCTGCACTTTGCCCAAAAAAATATCCTGTATTCCATGTTTTAAAACTTTTGTAGGATGAACTTCTGATAAATATTCTGAAACTGCACTTCCAAGTCCTCAATTACAGAATGTTCTTCACTTGTTACGATAAATTTACATTCTTTTTGCCGCTTTTTAGAACTGTTTCTGTGTCTAAACGGCTTTATCGTAGAAACATTTACCACTCTTGCTTTTATCCCTTTTTCTTCCAGTAATTTCGCTGCTTCAAGAGCTTCTGAAACCATAAGGCCAGTCGCTAATATTGCTACATCGTTTCCTTCTCTCAAAGTTGCAGCTTTCCCTATTTCAAATTTATAGTTTTCATCAAATAATACCGGTATATTCAGTCTTCCAAGTCTTACATATACAGGTACTTCATATTCAGCCACCGCAAAGACCATTTTTTTCTGTTTCTACTGCATCTGCTGGCGATAGCACTACCATTCCTGGAATTGCACGCATTAAAGCCACATCTTCAACTGACTGGTGTGAACCTCCATCCTCTCCTAACGAAACTCCTGCGTGAGTTGGACAAATCTTGACATTTAAATGCGGATATGCAACCGAGTTTCTAACCTGGTCAAAGGCACGTCCCGCCGCAAAATGTGCAAAAGTTGAGGCAAACGGTATTTTCCCAGTCGTTGCAATACCTGCCGCTGTTCCAATCATATCAGCCTCTGCAATCCCAACATTTATATGTCTTTCTGGAAACTCTTTTTAAAATATGCAGTCATTGTTGATTTTGACAAGTCTGCTTCCAGTACCACCACATCTTTATTTACTTTTCCCAATTTAACTAACGCTTCTCCATAAGCCACTCTAGTTGATTTTTCCATTCTCATATTCTCCTATTTTTATTTCATTATTTTTAAAAACTTTCTAATACTATTCCATAAGCCAGGGTTAGTGCATAGCACTTTCGTCATCCTCTTTAATATGCCATTATTTAAATATATTAAAATAACTATTATTGCGAAATGAAAGAAATGGCGATTGATTTCCCTTTACTATTATTAACTCAATTCTTCCATTGCCTTCTTGTATTCTTCATCATTTGGAGCAGCTCCGTGGAATCCAGCGTTATTTTCCATAAATGAAACCCCTTTTTCCTTTTTACAGTGTTCGCAACTATTACTGTCGGCTGTCCTTTAACTGTTCTTGCTGTGTCAAGAGCATTTATGATTTCTTCATAATTATGCCCGTCAATCTCTATTACATTCCATTTGAATGCCTTGAACTTTTTCTCCAATCGGAGCAACATCCATTACATCCGAAACTTTTTCCATCAATTTGCAAGTTGTTATAGTCAACTATCGCAACTAAATTGTCAAGCTTGTAATGTGATGCTGTCATAGCCGCTTCCCAAATTTGACCTTCCTGCAATTCTCCATCTCCTAGAATTGTATAAACTCTAAAATCATTATTGTAAATTTTTGCGCTCAAAGCCATTCCGTTTGCTGCAGACAGTCCTTGGCAAAGTGAACCTGTTGACATTTCAACTCCAGCCAGTTTTTCATGTCAGGATGCCCTTGAAGCGGAGAGTGCCATTTTTCTAAGTGTTGGAATAAGATTTTTTCCCTTCATCTCCTAAAAAAATCCTTTTTCTATCAAAGGTACGCATACAGTGCAGGAGCAGCATGCCCTTTACTAAGAACTAATCTGTCTCTGTTTTTCCATTTTTGGATTTTTGGGTCAATATTCATTTCCTTCCAGTAAAGCACAGCCAGAATATCAGCAATCGAAAGTGAACCTCCCGGATGTCCTGATTTTTGCCCTGTAAATCATTTCAATAATATCTTTTCTCAATATTTTTGCCTTTTTGCAAATCTTCAATTTTCATAAAAACCTCCTAAAATTAATATTAAAAAGAGTAGTATAAAACTGGAAACTCTCTTTATTCTTTACAAAAAGCAGTATCTACCTGTTTAACAGTTCTATATACTGCTTAACTAACTCTATTTTTTTCTGAACTCATCTCCATTAAATTTTTAATTATCTCTCCGATATTTATATCAGAAAACTCCTCTATTATCTCATTAGTCAGCTCTTTTCTTCAAATCTGACATATCTTTATCTGTATAGCCTATTATTTTTAAATAGTTTAAGATGGTCTATTTTTCAAAATTTTGGCAATTTTTGAGTAAAAGAGGATTTGTCATATTATGTTTGCCTGATTCCAGATTAGATAAATAAGCCGGACTGATTTTTAGCATTTCTGCCATTTCTCTTAGTCCTATTTTTTTGCAGTCTTTTATTTTTTTATATAATATCCCTAATGCTTCCACAAGATTGGAGTTAGTTTTTTTATACTGTCATTTTTCAGCCATTTTTTTCACCTTATTAATTTATTGTACACAATATAATATCATAAATTTATGATTTTTGTGAACTGCTGAAACCTTACTGTATAATAAATGCAGTTTTATGGTTTATTTTTTTCTTTTTTGTCCCGTAATAGGCATTAGCCCCATGTTTTTCTCAAAAATGTTTGTCCAGTAATTCCTGTTGCATTGGTTTGATGTCTTTGTTTACTATTTCAGTAAACATTGCCATTTTTGCAACTTCCTCTAAAACAACTGAATTATAGACAGCTTTATCAGGGTTTTTCCCCCAAGTAAATGGTCCATGGCTATTTACAAGAACTCCTGGAATATATTCAGGATTTAGATTTCTTTTTTTCAAAAGTTTCTATAATTACTGTTCCTGTTTCTTTTTCATATTCTCCAGCAATTTCTTCAGGTGTCATTTTTTTCTTGTACAAGGTATTGAACCATAGAAATAGTCAGCATTTGTTGTCCCATAAGCAGGTATGTCTCTTCCACTTTGAGCCCATATTGTGGCATTTGTTGAATGAGTATGGACGATTCCGCCTATTGAAGGAAATTTTTTATAAAGTTCAATATGTGTAGGAGTATCTGATGAAGGGTTTAAATCACCTTCCACAACATTTCCATCCAAATCCACCACTACCATATCTTCTGCTTTCATTGTTTCATAGTCCACACCGCTAGGTTTTATAACAATTAGATTTTTTCTCTGTCAATTCCGCTCACATTTCCCCAAGTAAACAATACTAGCCCTTTTTGGCAATTCTAAATTTGCCTTAAATACTTGCTCCTTTAATTTTTTTCCAGCATTAGATAAATCCACCTTCCTTCATTTTATCCAGCATCCATTGCTTTGCCTTTTTTTACTTCTTCAATTGGATTATCTGATTTTTCAGTCCACATTTCTATTAAAAAGGTCCTTTATAATTTAATTCTTTTAATTTTTAAATACTTTTGGAAAATCTACACACCCTTCTCCAAAAAGGAACTTCCTTAAATTTACCTTCAAAAGTCTCAGTTACTGCTAAAGTATCCTTTCAAATGGATTCCTGTTATTTCTCCATTTTTATTCCTAATTCCAATTCCTTCAGCGTGTCATTTTCAGACCATGCTGTCAGATTTCCCACATCTGGATAAACCTTTAACCATGGAGATTTAATTATATCCGCATATTCCATATATTTTTGTAATGGAATTGATAAATGGGTGATCCATAATTTCTATTGATAGTGTTACGTTGTACGAAGATGCCCATTCTACTGCCTTTTTCAAATTTTTCAGTAAAATATTTTTTTAGTCTGCTCATTTCCTTTTTCATAATAAACATCATATCCAGCCATTTGAATCGTTCTAATTCCCATTTTATCTGCAAAAATTATTGCCTTTTTGCATTAGCTCCATAGCCTTTTTCCCTAGTCTTTTTCATCCATGCTTCCCATTGAAATCTTCTATGTCCACTAAAAGCACATTGACGGTATTCTAACTCCATTATCTATTAATGCCTTATGAATTTTGTTTATTTCGTCATCCGACCAATCCAGTCTTGCAAGCCTTTCATCAGTTTCATCTATAGAAATTTCCACAAAATCATATCCGCATTCTTTAACAAAGCTTTTATTCTCTCAACCCAGTCAATATCTTTAGGAAGAGCCTTTTTCATATATTCCTAAATTTAATTTATTAAGATCCTTCATATTATTCCTCTATTTCCAATATTTATCAATTTCTGCTTTAAATGCTCTGGCAGCTGCCGCAGGATCATCTGCTTCAGTAATTCCACGCCCTGCAATAAATGTAAACACATCTACACCTTCAAATAATTTTTAGTGTATCAGTATTAAGTCCACCTGTTACAGAAACTTTAAATCCCATTTCAATTAATTTTTTGACTTTATTCAAGTCCTTTTTCTCCCCAAGTTTCTCCAGCCAGCAAGGCATCTCTGCTTTGATGGTAAATAGCCTGATTAATTCCCGCATCTAACCAAAAGCTGAGCTTGTTCATAAGTCCAGTCTCCATACAGTTCCACTTGAATTTCTCCCACGCTCTCCACGCTCTTCCTTTATAGCTTTTTAAAGCTGCTTTCATTGTAGGAATTGTCGCAGAACAGATACAAGTCATCCAGTCTGCTCCACGAAACTGCATTATTTTTAGCAACCGTTCCCCCTGCATCTGCACATTTTGTGTCTGCCACTATTATTTTATCGGGAAATAAATTTCTTAAACACTTCAACCAATTCACTCCCAACTTGTAACAAGACAAACTGTTCCAGCTTCTATTACATCAACTTCTTGTCCAACTGATACTGCTGCTTTTTATCGCACCTTTTCAAAGTCCAGAATGATCAAAGTGCTACTTGTAATAATGGTTTTGCCATCAGTCTTTCCTCCATTTCATATTTCATACATTTTTGAAAATATACTCAAACTCTTAAAAATTATTTAAAAAGGAGCTTTGAGCAATTTAAAAGGTTTTTAGTACTGTTATGCTTTTTCTTCTATCAGTTTATAAATATCTTGAGATGTTCTCTAGCCTCTCTTATTTTTTGCAAAAACATCTTCATCATCGAAAAAGCATTACTATCTGAGGTATAGCTTCTCCTGCATGGACTTCATCATTTTCAGCTGCCAGTCCAATTAGTATATCTACTTCTTGTCCATCTGGAAATGACTACTGGCTTTTTCAAACGTAACAAGACTGAAAAGAATTTTTATTAACTCCCATATCAGGACGTTCATGTGGCATTGCCAATCCTGGAGCCAAATATAGAAAAGGACCTAACTCCTTTGTTCTTTTTATTATATTTTCTATGTACTTTTTCTTCTATTGAATTATTTTCGAGAAAGAGGTTTCATGCACACATTTTATCGCTTCTTCCCAATTATTTTGCCTCTTGCTGCAGTACAACAGAATTATTTTTCTTTCAAAGAATCCAGCAAATTCATAAAAATCTCCTCTCAACTTTTATCTTTTTAAGCTATTCCAGCTTCTGTCAACTTTACTTTCAAGCTCTTTTTCATCAAGTAAAGTTTAAAAGTCCAACTATTTTTTTGTATTTCGGTCCACCTTTTTAATTCAGGTGCAATATGAGTCGATGCAATAACTAAAGTCATAATTTGCAAAGCCCTGATTTAGCTTCTCCCAAACTGCATGAATTAACATCAGCCTGTATTCCTAATTTTTGTAATACTTTTCCAACTTTTAACTTCATAATCATACTTGTTCCCATTCCACTTCCACAGACTGCTAGTACTTTTAATCATTATTATCACTTCTTTCTCTTTTATATCAAAATTTCTAATTTTTCTTCCAAATCTACAGTTCCTTCATAATACTGCTCTTTATTTTTAGATTTTAGCATATTGAATTTGAGGAATTAGAAGCATTGCAGCAATTACTAATACATATCCAATTACTCCTAAATATTTCATTACAAATCCTTGAGCTAGCCACACTGTACTTTGATCGATATTTCCGTGCCATCCACCTTTTTAACTGGAATAACGCTACAGCTACAGCTCCGCATAGTACCTGCAATACTCCTGATACAGCTGACAATATGAAATGCGGCTCTAGCTCCCCCACGTTTATCAGCATACACAGCAATAGTTGCATTATCAAAGAACACTGGAACGAATCCTGTTATAATAAATACAGGCGATTTGAATATTAGTAATCCTGCTATTGAAATAAATTGAGCAATTGTTCCTACTAAAAATCCGAATAATACTGCACTTGGTGATCCAAATCCATAAGAAGCCGCACAATCTACTGCAGGTAATGATCCAGGCAATATTTTTATTTGAAATACCTTGGAATGATACTGTCAATTCTGATACGAACATTCTAACTCCTGTTTTTCAAAATTGTTAAATATACTGCAAATAATAATGTTGTTGAAACAATATAAGTACCAAATGAAAGTTTTTTAGGATCAAATGCTCCTGCTGCAACTCCATGAGGATTTATAACTGGACAAGTCTGTACACTATTTTCAATAACACATTTACCAAATTTCGCAGTAAAGAATTCAGGTCCTAATACCCACATTATTATTCCAAAGAATACTATCATTATAAGTCCTGTTGCAATAATATCGTCATGAAGCATTGACAACCATCTAGGTAATTTCAAAGTCATCCAGTTTCTTTTTAGGATTTCCAATTTTTGGTGCCAATTTATCTGCTACCCATATAGCGAAACATTTGCTGATGCCCTATTGCAAATCCAGCATTTTCTGTTAATCTCTGAGTTGGTTCCACTGATAAGTTTGATCCAACTGCCCAATATATTCCTGCAAAAATTCCTATTAATATTACTCCTTTTATATTTTGGAACTGAGGAAACAGGAAGAATATCATCCAAGCTGCTGTAGAAGCCTGTTGTTGCATAATATGTCCTGTTATAAACAATGTTCTCACTTTAGTAAATTTTTCTAAATAATACTAATATTATATTTATAATAAATCCTATAAGAAGTGCCATCATAACAGATGCTGCCAAATTAGATTTAGATGGATCCTGTTCAATAATATTTTTTTATTGCTTCATCTACAGCCTGTAATCCAAAATATGGATCTATAACTGCTGCATTTAATTCAAATTTAGTCTTTAGCGCTGCCAAGATTGGTCTAAATGTTGTTACTAGCCCTCCTGCACCAACATTTCAATATCATATATCCTACAGTTGCCTTAATAAATCCCTCCAACTGCCTCGTATATTTTTCCTAAAGAAATAAATAACCTACAAAAACTAACAATCCTACAAAAAAACTCTGGTTTAGTCAAGATATTTTGTCCAAACCATGTTCCAATTCCCATTAAAAAAATTCATGATTTTTTTCTCCTTTATGCTTTCTTATAACGTTTTATCTACTTAAAATGCTTTAAATTTATGTTTAAATAAAATTTTCAACATACTCAATTTTTCTATAAGAATGATTTGAATGGCAAATCAGGTTCTATTGAAAATGCATCTTCAAATCCTCTTCTGTACATATATTCCATATCATCTTTATTATCAGGGAATACAAATTTTCCTCCAGGCTGCCATATATATGGTTTAAATTCGTACTTCATTCTGTCTTTTCTGTAATTCCACAATAAAGTGATTTCTTTTGGATCTGCCATAAAATTAGACCAAATATCGTGATGTAATGGAATAACTACTTGTGTCTTTAACTCTTCTGCCACTCTTAGTACATCTGAAGAAGTCAATTTATCTGTCATTCCTCTTGGATTATCCCCATATCCTACAAATGCCACATCTACTCTATTTTCATCTCCATGTTTTACAAAAATAGTTTGAATGGTGCGAATCCCCTGCATTGTAAATATTTCCACCTGTTGTTTCAACTAGATAATTTACTGCCATTTCATCCATATCAGGCGGCAAGTTACCTTTTAATGTTACATCTTCAACAACTGTTAAAAAGCATAGTTCTGTCAAATGATTCTAATGCTTTTTATTTTTTTGCATCTTTAATTACTATTTCATCACCTGGTTTCATTTGTACAAGTCTGTCTTCAGGCACTCCCCATTTTCTCCAAATTTCAATACATGTTTTCGGTCCTACAAATTTTGCTTCTGGACAATTTTTTACAACTGCCGCTGCAACATTTACATCTATATGATCACTGTGAGAATGTGTTGCAAGCAACGTCATCAAGACCTTCTATCGCAAAAAGGATCTATCACGCATGGAGTAAGTCTTAAATTTGGCTGTAAAGCTACACATCCAACTGCTCTTTGATGCTGATGTTTAGGTTTCATTAATTTATTTTTTTGGCTTCTTTTACCTGTTGCTACCCAGATATCCATTGCAATATTTGCATTTCCTTCTGTCTTTTATCCAAAGTCCCATATTTCCAAGCCACCACATTGCTACAGTATTTGGTTTTACTACTGTTTCAGCTATTTCCTCATTTAACCAAGTTCCCCATTCAGGGAATGTCCCCAAAATCCAAGATTCTCTTGTAATTTCATCTACTTTTGACATAATTTGTCCCTCCTAAAAATGTTATTAAATTGTTTAAAGTGTTTTTCTTTTTGCTAACAATAGTATACCTTGGTTTTTTAAAAAGTCAATAGCATTTTTAAATTTTTATTTTTCAAGAAAATCAAGAAAAATAAATAAAAGTTCGACTTTTTCACAGCTTTTTATTTATTCGATCTTATTGGTTCAAATATATATTAAAAAAACAAATCGGATAAAAAAATATAAACAAAAAGCCGGATTTTTCCGACTTAATTAAAATTAATATGATAATAATTGATATCTCTATTTTTGTATAAAAAAATTTTTTGGCACTATCTAAATCAATATGACAATAACCAGTAGGATTTTTTTCTAAATAATCTTGATGATAATCTTCGGCTAGAATATAATGTTTTAGCGGCTTAATTTCCACTTGAATATCTTTAGAATATTTTGTTTGTTCATTTTCTACTTTTTAATTTTATTATATTTAAATCGCTTTCGTCTACATAATAAATTCCAGTACGGTATTGACGACCTACATCAAGTCCCTGCCTATCGACACTTGTAGGATCAATTATTGAAAAAAATAATAAGTAAGAAGTTTATCTAAAGAAATAACGCTGCTGTCGTATTTTTATATGCACTGTTTCTGCATGATCCGTCATTTTTAAAATTTGATAATTGGTATCCAAAGTTTGTCCGTTTGAATACCCAACAGTAGTCTCAATGACACCTGGAGCCATTTTAAAAAAATTTTTTTCTACTCCCCAGAAACATCCTCCAGCTAAATAAATTTCTTTAATATTCTCCATAAAAATTGCACCTCCTCCAGTTCTATTCTAAAATATAGAATAAATTATTAACTATTTTACTTGAATTCAATTTTTAGTTTGATTCTCAAAAAAATTATGAGTATATTATACAATTTCATATGTAGAAAAATATTTATTAAATTCTTTTAATCTTATTATATTTATACCATTTTTATGACCCTTAATATTAAATACAACTCTTTATTATTGCTTATTAAAATATTTTTTTATTTAGATTTTTTTCATTTAAAATCGCATCTCTTTAACTGATTTCAATGCCTTTTTCTAGAACCGCTCTTGGACAAGCAGCATTCAATCTCATAAATCCTTCTAATCCCTTCTGATAAACTCGCCCTTCATTCAGTCCCTAATTTTGCTTTTTGTTAACATAAATTCTTCTAGCTGCTTCTGGTTAAATCCGAATTTTTTTCACATAATTTTCGGCAATCCAGCCACACTAAATACGTCGCTTGTGGAATATTTGGCGTAATTTCAGGAATATATTCCTTAAAAAAATCATTTAAGAATAAAAATATTATTTTGCAAATATTCTTTTAACTGATTCAAATATTCTTCACCTTCATCAGAATATGCCGCAATTGTAGCAACCAAATTAAATGGGTTGTTTCTATGAACTTCCAGATCTTTCCAGAACTTATCAAATTTTGCCTTTACTTCCAGATTGTTAAAAACAATTGTTGCACTTTGAAGTCCCGCAAGATTGAAGGCTTTTTTCCAGTTGATGTGCAAGTTATGGTATTTTGACGAATTTCTTCAGAAATACTTGCCATTGGAATGTGATTATTGTCCCACAATGTCAAATCTGCATGAATTTCATCTGATATTACTGGAACATTATATTTTCTGCATAAGTTTCCAATTGCTTTTAGCTCTTCACGAGTCCAGACGTGTCCCAAAGGGTTATGCGGATTACAGAAAATGAATAATTTAGGATTTTTCTTTTTAATTTATTTTTCCAAATCTTCCAAATCAAGTGAATATTCTCCATTTTTTTCAATAAACCTATTTTTCAATAACAATTCTCTCATTATCTTCATTAATATCATAAAATTCAGAGTAAACAGGTGTCTGAATCAATATTTTATCACCTTTTTCAGAAAATATCTGTACTAACGCTCCAAGGCTAGGTACAATTCCTATACTAAAAACTTAGCAGCTCTTTTTCGGCTCCCACCCAAATCGTTTCTTTTGCCAATTTATAAATGACTCAAAATATTCATCAGGACGGTAAACATAACCAAAAAAATTCCATGCTGAACTTTTTTTCTCAAAGACATCAATTACTGGCTGTGCCGTTTTAAAATCCATATCAGCAATCCAAAGCGGAATGACATCATCTACTCCAAATTTTTTTCGTAAGTTCTTTGTATTTCACAGAATGATTATTTTTTTCTGTCGATAATTTCATCAAAATTGTATTTCATAAAATCACATCCTTTTACTTATTATTTTTGTAACAAATTAGATAAAACAATTTATTTATTAATTTTTTTATTTTTCTTTTTTTAATTATTTTATTGACAATCATCAAATTAAATTATAAAAATATATTCAAACTACTTTAAAGAGGTAAATTTAATGACTAAAAAAATATAGTAAAAAAACTTTCATAACCCAGCAAAGTGCTAAACTTTTTTTATTATAAAGGATATAAAAAAATACTGAGTTAACTGATATTTTTCAAAGCGTGCGATATGCCCAATGATATTTTTTTATAAATATTTTTTTCAAGTAAAGAAGAGCTTCTTATTACCGTTATAAAATATCATACGGAAAATCTAATCAATTTTTAATAACAATGTAGACGATTTGTCAATTTCAAATTTCATTATTTTTTTGAAAAATATTTTTGAAAATATTGTAAACAACAAATTTCATGGTGGGAGTCCATTGGGAAATTTAGCACTGGAACTTTCCGATATTAATAAGAATATACGAGAAGAACTTGTGAAATCTTATAAAAAGATAGAACTTCGTTTCTCATTTTTCATAACAACTTTAAAAATATGCCTTTCCTGAAAAAAATATGATGATATTGTACCAGAAACAACAGCCAGAATTTTTAATAGCTTTACTTGAAGGAACTATTCTTATGTTAAAAACAGAAAAAGAAAGCTCTGCAATTAACGATTTTTTTGTCTTTTTTGATATTATTTTTAAACTCAATGAAGACACTTTATCAGAATCTGAAAAAAACTAATAATGCTGTAAAAGAAAAAAAGTTGTCAAGGCACAAGAAACGGATATTTCTGACTCTACTCAAAATGAAGTCATTCAGGAAGAACCTGACGAAATTGAGAATAAAAATGAAAACTTAAAAATTGAAGAAGAAGAAATTGCTAAAGTTGAAGAATCACATAACGATGATAATATGTACTATGATATTGATTCAGACAGCTTTAATCAATGTTTTTCAATAATCTTGAAACTTACCAAAAATGACAAATGAAAAAAATAGACATTTTCAATTTACTATAATTATAATTTAACCTAAATGATAACTTTTTTTGAAATTTTTATTCTCACAAAATATTAAGTATACTAAAAAAATTTAGGGGAATTAAAAACTCCCCTTTTTATTTTTACTTGTAATCTAATCTTTCACTTGAAACTATTTTTTTCCATCTTCTGTTACAAACACCAGATAATATGCTTGCTTTCCATATAAAAATTACTTTCCAGTTTCTAAATCCCTTTTTATAAATTCCTACGTTTTGTGGTCTTATTTCATCATTAAATTTTTCTTTTTATTTCTGAAATACTATTACTGACAACTGTATCTCGTGAAACAACTTCTGAATCCGAAACTACTCTTCTTCCAACTGATGAACAACTGATTAATATTCCAAAACATAGAAGTACAACTATTTTTCTTTATTTTTTTGTTCACTAGTTATTCACCACCTCCATTTTTAATATTAAATTGTAAATGTTTCTTTTCTTCATCCGAATAACTGCATTTTATTTTTCGTAAAAACAGCATTTGGATTGTTGTCCAGAAATTCATTAATATTCTGATTTGCTTTTTTTCAATTGTCTGAAAATTTTTCAGCTAATTCAGTATTTGAAAATCCTATCATTTTTTTAGATAATTAAACATATTAAACGTTTCAAGCATAAAAATCCCTTTCTTTAAAAATTAAAAACTTTTTAGAATTAAATATTTTAATTCTTTAACTTTAACTTTTAACTGGTTTTTTATTTAATTTTTTTCAACAATATTACTTTTTTTAACTTTTTCATAAGTTTTTTTCCAAAAATTTCTTCAAATGATAAATTTGTTTTAAATCCAGCAGCCTTTTATATGTCCACCGCCGCCAAAAAAATAGAAGCTATTTCATTTACATTATACTTATCATTGGCACGAAAACTCCCTTTCAAAGCACCATCTGCATCTTCTCTCACAAATAACGATATTTCCATTCCTTCAATACGAAGAAGCATTTCAGCTGTCCCATCTGTTTCATCCTTTTTCAATACCAAGCTCTTTCATTTTTGCTTGTCAAATAATAGCTTGCAAATTTATAATTTTCATCAATTATTTTATTTTTTTATAAACTTCACCTATAAGGTCAACCTTTTTTTCACTCATTTCAAAAAAATAATGTTTGAAATCTTATGATTATTTGCTCCTGCTCCAATTAATTTGGAACAGACGAGGAAAGTATGCTCTGTAACGTTATCATGTCTAAAATTGCCTGTATCATTAATAATTCCAAGATACATATATTCCGCTATTTTTTTAGTTAATTCAATATCAAAAAAACTTCTAAAAACTGATGCAAAAAGCTCTCCTGTACTGCAAATACTTTCCACATAATTAAAATCAGCATGTTCAGTATTGCTTATATGATGGTCAATATTGATTGACTGTTCACTTTGTCTTTTTTTATTTCAACAGATTTCCCATATCTTTCTTCATTTGCACAATCCAAACTTATAAACAAATCAAATTTTTTTCATTATTCTGAAAATTATTTTTAAATTCATCTACAAAACTTTCATAATTAAAAATCAGTTTTTGTATCTTCAAAATGTCGCATATATTTTGGCAATTTGTCATCAACAACAATTTTTACCATTTTTTCCATATTATTTTTACAATATGCTTTTTATCATAAAATAAAACGCTAAAAGAGAACCAAGTGCATCTCCATCTGGATTAATATGTGCTGTTAAGATTATATTTTTTTAGCAATTTTTTTATTTTTGTCAACAATTTCTTTTTGGTAAATATATTTCCTTTATAATTTTTTTATTCATAAAATTTTATTTTTCATTTTCAACTTTCTATAAATTTTTAGTTTTTTTATATTTTTTTACTCTATTCTATTTTTCCAACGGAACGAATCATATATCCACCGCCAGATTTTGCTTTTGCCTGATTTTTCCATAGCTTTTTAATGTATTAGGATTATCTGTCATATTTGACATTACAACATAGGCTGTTCTTCCGTTTACTGTTGTTTTTTTATAATAAAAATTTTTTTCCTAATTTTTTTAGTTATTTCTTTGGCTGAAGATTCTGAACCCTACTGAAGCTACTTGTATATACTTTCTTGGTCCTTTTGGAGTCTGAGCTTCCTTTTTTTTAGCTTCAGCTTTTGCTTTTTCTTCTGCTTGTTTACGTGCTTGCTTTTTAGCCTCTTCTTGACGTTTTTGTTCGGCTATTTTTGCTTGTTCTAATTTTTGTGCTTCTAACTTTTTCTGCTCTTCTTTTTTTTCTTTTCAGCAGCATTTTCATCGACTTTTACTTGATTTTTATTGTCATCTTTTGGTAAATCTATCGACTGTGCAGGCTTAGTATTTTCAATTTCCTTAGCAACTGTTTCGTTATTATTTTCTATAACTTGAGTTGGTAAAGTTAAATTGTTCTTATATTCTTTAGAATTATAAAAATCTTTTTTTCTGATTTTCATATCTTTTGTAATGCTATCCGTTGTAGTAACTTTTTGAATTTTTTTATATCCTATTATTAGCACTATAGCATAAAGCAAAAATTGCAACAATCCCAATAGCTCTCATTACTTTAAACGGATTTAATCGAAAACTCATTTTTTTCTCCCTTCTTTTTTTCTTTACAATTAAATTTTTAATTTCTAAATAATTTCCTTTAATATTTTTGGAATTTTTCTGCCGCAAGTTTTACAAAACTTGTATATTCCATCCCTGAATCATCAGTAATTGAATCAGATATTGAACGGATTATCAGGAATTTTTATACCTAATCTCGCACATACCTGAGCTACGGCTCCACTTTCCATATCCACACAAAGTGCATCAAAAATCTTTTTCCCAATTGAATTTTTTTACATCTTTTTACTTATAAACTGATCTCCTGTCAAAAATTCTTCCAAGCAGTATTTGATGATTTATATTATTTATTTTCGCAGTTTTCTCAATCAAATCTTTATCTGATTCAAAGGCCCATTCTTTCATTTGAGGGATTTGTCCCATTTTATATCCAAATGCTGTAGCATCGACATCGTGTTGAACAATATCTCTTCCGATAACTACATCCCCTATTTTTTAGTCTTGCATCCAGCGATCCAGCTACCCCTGAAAAATTACTTCTTTCACATTAAATTTTTTTCAATTAACAAAGTTGCTGTAATTGCTGCATTTACTTTTTCCAATTCCAGATTGTACAAATACAATCTCTTTTTTTCATTAAATTTCCCAGTAAAAATGATATCTCGTTTATTACGATTTCCTTTATATTTTCAATTTCTTTTTTTATTGCCTCGGCTTCTTCAATCACAGCTGCGATAATTCCCGTCATAGTTTCCTCCATTTAAATTTATTAATTAATCAATTTGCTCTTCATCATCACTTTCTATACTTTCTATATTACTATCATCACCAATGTTAATAGTATTTGCTCCAGCTTCATAAATATAAGTGTCTTTCAGCTTACAAGTTTTTACTTCGTCTGTATTAATAATTGCCTGAAATTCCCATTTTTCATTTTTGGAAAGGGAACTTATATTATCAACAGCATCTCCAACCTTTGCATTGTTCTTGTCAAAACATGGAACTTCTATTGTTAGATTTCTTTTAGTTATTCCGTTATGTGTCAATATTCCTGTAACAACTGTTTTTTTCCATTCGTTATTTCCACTTCTGAGCCTGAAAATTTATATTTTGTATTTTTTAGCTTTTTATTTCACCATCTTTTTCCACCTATAATTCCACCAATTATTTTTCCCTGAAGTGCTAATAACTGCTCCTGTTATCCCACCTGCAGCCTTTATTGTTCCGCCAACTACACTTCCAACTCCACTTATAGCACTGCAAGAGAAGTCATTAGCATTGTTCCTGTCATTAAAAATTCTTTTTCTCAATTTTCTTTCCTTTTTAGTTTAATTTTTATCGTATTTCCGAACTTCTATTAGTATCAATAGGATAACATATTCCTGATAAAAACAAGGCAATTCATCTTTATCACTTAAAAAAATTAAGCTAGAATCTTTGCCCTGTATTTATTTAAATTATTGTTCTCAAAATTTCAAAATTTCCAATAGTTTTTTTGTGTTGATTCCGACAGGAATTAAAAACTGTTTCACCTTTTTGACTGGAAGTTCTTTGTTTTTCTCCCCATACAATTTTTTTCCTTCTCCTTCCAGAATCGAGTAAATTGTCATGCTTTTCATTGTTTACATCTTCAAAAGAATCAGTAAATTTTACTTTATCAATTGAATAGTATTCTTTTTTTCTATAATATGTTTTCTCAAAATATCTTTCCCATTTTCAGAAGCATCAAACTCAGTATTTTTTTATTTTTAACTTCTTTTTCCAAAATCTATTACATCAGCCGAATCTCGTAAATGAAGTTCTCTTTTTTTCCCGTTTTCATCAATTCTGTCAAAATCATAAATTCTATAAGTAACATCTGAATTTTTGCTGAACTTCTGCAAAAAAAGTACACTTCCTTTTAATGAGGCATGTACTGTTCCTGGTGTAATATCAATAAAATCACCTTTTTTAACAGTTTTTTCTTCAAATAACCCGTCAAAATCATTCTTTTCCACTTTTTCTAAAAATTTTTCTTTCGTAATTCCAGGCTTCATTCCCAAAATCAAAGTAGCATCATCACTTGCCTCCATTATATACCAAGATTCGCTTTTTTTCCAAATTCATTGTGTTTTTTTAAGGCAACTTCATCGCTTGGATGCACCTGGATAGAAAGTCTGTCGTTTACGTCCAGATATTTTATAAGAAGCGGAAATTTAGTTGGATATTTTTCATAAACCTTTTTTCCAGTAAGCTCTCCTTTATACTCCTTGTAAATATCATCCAGTCTTTGTCCAGCCAAAGCACTGTTTTCTACAATACCCATTCCATGCGGATGTGCCGACACTTCCCAAGACTCGCCAATTTTTTTACCTTCAGGTAGCGTCATTCCCAATTTTGTTTCAAATTCACGTCCACCCCACACTTTTTCCACAAAAAATTTTTTAAACTTCATTGGATATAACATAAAAATCGCTCCCTTGTTTATATAATTATTTTTAATATTTCTTTTACTTAATAATAACATTTTAAACTGAATTTTACAATAATATAATTAAAAAAATTTTACAAAAAAACCTACAAAGATTATTTGCAGGGGAAAAATCTTTTTTCATTTTTGAGGGTGCTATCTTCTACTTAAAAAAATAGTAGACAACTACAATTTGAATTATGATATAAATTATATCACGCTCCACTGGTATCACCCCCAGACTTGTGTAAAATATGAGGTTCGGTTTTTCCTCAAAAAAATATCATACTATTACAAAATATTAAACTTTTTATTTAATCATTATTTAAAAAAATTTTTATAATTATATAAAAACTGCCCTAAAGTTTTAAGGCAGTTTAACTGATTTTTTATTTACACACGTCTGTTTTTACTAAAATAATTATACTATAAAAACACATTTTTATCAATTAATTTGAAAAATTTTTGTTAATATTGTAAAATGTTTAAAAGGTGATTTTTAATGTTAAGAGGTTAAAAGAATATGCATGTTTACGATGAGCAGAAAATTGAAAAGGAAAAAGAGAAAAATACGTCTGTTTATTTTGATGAATAGTTTAATGTATGTGATTATTCCAATTATAATAGGATTTTTGAAAATTAATAAAAATATTATCTCTATTTGGTTAATAATTATTTTTGGAATTTTGAAGTTTTATTTGGAAACAAAAAAGGATTTTTGTAAATGATTATGAAAAAGAGAGATGAAGAAAAGCTGAGATTTTGAGGAAAACTTTGCAAAAAGAGAAAGTTAAGAAAAGAAAATTTTTTTATTTAAAGATGGGCTGTGTATCAGTTTGTTTAATTGTAATAACTTTAATTAGCATAAATATATTTCAGTTGCCAAGTTATGTTAGAGATTTAAAAGAAATTAGGAAAAGTTATTTTCAAATAGCAAAAGAACTTTTATGTAAATGAGAAAAAAACTTGAAAATACAGAAGATGTAAAAAGTGGATTTGGGACTCTACAAATTATTTTGAGATTTTTGTGGGATTACAAGAGGGACAGATAATGTAGAAGAACCTAAAATAAAGGCAGTTTTATCCAATGAGAAAGGACAGTATCTAGTAATTGAGAAGAAAGAATTCGGATGGAGTTTTTTTGAAAAATGAAAGAAAAATCATTACTACAAGTTAGGTGTTACTTATAAAAAGATGTTGACAGAACAATTGAAAATGGAAAAATCTTTGGGACTTATTCCTCAAGATTAAATATTTTTAACTTTATCAAAATTTCGTTTTCAAATTTTCTAATAACTGGCTTTTATTAAATATTTTTAGGCTATTTTTGTCAAAAAAATACGATAAAAATTCACTTGGAACTTTAATAATGACAATTCCCTTTTTTTACATTTTGATGTAAATTTAATTTCATCAAGAAAAATAATTTTATACAAATAATTGTAAATTTTACATATTTTGTAAATAAAGAAAAGATGTAAATATAAAAAAATATACTTGACATAATTGAAAATGGCTATATAATAATAGTAATAAGTATTTTAATCAAAATTTAAAAAAATATTAAAGGAAGTGAAAAATGCGTGTAATTATCTTGAAAAATGCTGATGAAGTTGCAAAATGGAGTGCATATCAAATAGCTAAAAATATTAAAAATTTAATCCTACAAAAGAAAAGCCTTTTTGTATTAGGGCTTCCTACTGGTTCTACACCGCTTACAACTTATAAAGAACTAATAAATTTATACAATGAAAAATATTGTCATTTGAAAATGTTGTAACTTTCAATATGGATGAATATGTTGGATTAAAGCCAGAAGATCCACAAAGTTACCATTATTTTATGAACGAAAACTTTTTAAATATATTAATATAAAAAAAGAAAATATAAATATTCTGGATGGATGTGCCAAGGATTTGGAAAAGGAAATGTCAGGATTATGAGGAAAAATAGAAAGTTGGCGGATTCAGCTATTTTTTAGGCGGTGTTGGAGAAGATGGACATATAGCATTTAACGAGCCAGGTTCATCGCTTTCATCACATACACGTGACAAAGATTTGACTTATGATACAATCTTGGCAAATTCTAGATTTTTGACAACGATATTGAAAAAGTACCAAAATTGGCTTTTGACAATAGGTGTAGGAACATTAATGGAGTCAAAGGAAGTTATGATTCTTGCAAATGGCTATAAAAAGGCTCGTGCAGTTTATCATGGCGTAGAAGGCGGAGTAAATCATCTCTGGACAATTTCGGCTTTGCAGCTGCATAGAAGGGCTGTGTTGGTAATTGATGAAATGGCAGCTTCGGATATAAAGGTTAAGACGTATAGATATTTTAAGGAAATAGAAGCTAAAAATTTGGATTTGGAAGAATATAAAAAATATTTAATAGAATTGGCAAAATAGAGAGGAATTGTTAAGATGATTATAAAGAATGCAAAGATATTTGATGGAGAAATTTATTGAGGAAGATACCGTTGTTTTAGAAGGAAATTTATAAAAATAACAAACTTTTTCATTGATTGATGAAAAAGGATTAGAAAATCAGGAAGTGATTGATGCTGAAGGGATGGTTTTATCACCAGGATTTATTGATTTGCAGCTAATGGATGTGGAGGAGTTCTGTTTAATGATGATATTTCGAGAAAGACACTTGAGATAATGAATGAGACTAATAAAAGATATGGTTGCACTTCTTTTTGCCTACACTTATAACTTCTCCAGATGAGAAAATAGAAAAAGCTCTGAATCTTATGAAGGAAATGAAAAATAAGAAGGAAATTGGAGTTTTAGGGCTTCATATTGAAGGACCTTACATAAGTGTTGAGAAAAAGGGAATTCATCGTCCTGAATACATAAGAGTTTTGTCTGATGAAATGATAGAAAAAATAGCAGATGAGGGACTGAAGCTACAAAGATAATAACAATTGCACCTGAAAAGGCTAAAGTTGAACATCTTGAAAAATTAAAAAAGGCAGGGATTAACATTGCTGTGGGGCATACAAATGCAACTTACAAGGAATGTATGCAAAAAAAAGACTATTTTAACTGTGCTACTACATTTTGTATAATGCAATGAGAGCATTGGATTCGAGAGAGCCAGGAGTTGTGGGATTTTTATTCAATAATGATACTACAAACTGTGGAATAATCGTTGATGGGCTTCATATGGACTTTGCCTCTGTGGAAATTGCGAAGAAAATATTGAAGGATAGGCTTTATCTTGTGACAGATGATGTTAGTCCTGCTGGAACTGATAATATGACAGAATTTATGTTTGAGGAAACAAAGTTCTGTATAAAGATGGAAAATGTGTTTCACCAGAAGGTACGCTGGGAGGTTCTGCACTTGTTATGATTGATGGGGTGAAAAAAATCTTGTAGAAAAAGTGCATATTTCACTTAAGGGAAGCACTTAGAATGGCTACTTCCTATCCTGCCAAAGCTGTAGCTGTGGATGAAAAATATGGATTTATAAAGGAAGGATATTTTATGGATTTGACGTATTTTTGATGATAAGTTTAACGTGAAAGGAACTGTAAGTAAGGGAAAAATTGACAAAAATATTAAAAAGAGTTGTATAATAGATTTTAAAATTTTAGAAATATTTTTAAAATTGCAAAATATAACTGGAAAAATTTGAAAAAGTGCTGCTATACTTTAGTTGAAAAAAATAATTTAAGTTTTTAAATTTATAATATTGTTTTGATTTTAAAGTTGCGTTATTATGTGAATGAAACGAGAGATTTTTGATTTAAGAAAATCTAAAAAAATAAAAATATTTATATTAAAGGAGAAAAATATGGAAAAATTGAATTTTTAATTATCAATTTGCAAAAAATTTTTTAACGAAAATGAACTAAAACAAATTAAACCGTATGTAGAATTGGCAAATGAAGTACTAACTTCAAAAACAGGAGCAGGAAATGACTTCTTTAGGATGGGTTGACTTGCCTGAAAAATTATGACAAAGATGAATTTGACAGAATAAAAAGCTGCTGAAAAATTAAAAATGATTCAGAGGTTTTAATAGTAATCGGAATTGGAGGATCTTATTTAGGGCGAAAAGCTGCAATAGAGTTTTTATCACACAGCTTTTACAATAACTTGCCAAAAGATAAAAGAAAAACTCCTGAAATTTATTTTGCAGGAACAAATATGAGCGGTGTTTATTTGCAGCACTTAATTGAAGTTGTTGGAGATAGAGATTTTTCAGTAAACGTAATTTCAAAATCTGGAACTACAACTGAACCCTGCGATTGCATTCAGAGTATTCAAAAATGCTGAAGAAAAATATGGAAAAGAAGAAGCTGCAAAAAGAATTTACGCTACAACAGATAAAGAGCGTGGAGCATTAAAAACACTTGCAACAGCTGAAGGATATGAAACTTTTGTTGTACCTGACAACGTTGGAGGAAGATTTTCTGTATTGACTGCAGTAGGACTTTTACCAATTGCTGCGGCTGGAATTAATATTGATGATTTGATGGCTGGAGCAAAAGATGCAATGAATGACTTTGCAAATAAAAATATGGATGAAAATCAGGCTTTACAATATGCAGCTGTTAGAAATATTTTACACAGAAAAAGGAAAACACTTGGAATTAATGGTAAATTATGAGCCAAGAGTTCATTATTTAGCAGAATGGTGGAAACAGCTGTTTGGAAATCTGAGAGGAAAAAGACGGAAAAAGGATTGTATCCAACTTCAGCAGATTTTTCGGCAGACTTACATTCATTGGGACAATATATTCAGGAAGGACAAAGACTGTTCTTTGAAACAGTAGTTTCTATTGGAAAACCTGAAGTGGAATTTGTCATTGAAAGCGACAAGGATAATCTTGACGGATTAAACTTTATTGCTGGGAAAACATTGGATTATGTAAATAAAAAAGCAACTGATGGGGTAATTTTAGCACATATTGACGGAAATGTACCTAATTTAGGTGTAAACATTCCTGAAGCTACTCCTTATCATTTAGGATATACATTCTATTTCTTTGAAAAAGCGTGCGGAGTGAGCGGATATCTTTTAGGTGTAAATCCATTTGATCAGCCTGGAGTAGAAGCATATAAGAAAAATATGTTTGCATTGTTAGGAAAACCTGGATATGAAGAAGCTGGAAAAGAATTGGATTAAATGAAGTTAAATAATTTGTATAAATTGAAAGAATTGATTACGAAAGAAGGTGGCTGATTTGGGATATTTTTCAAGTCGCCATCTTTTTATTGTTTTGTATTATTCTACTTTTAAAGCAGCAGCTCTGGAAAGGATGTAAAATGACAAAGGAAAATTTGTGGAAAAATTATACTGATGAACAAAAGGAAGTAATTTTTGAATTTGCTGAAAAGTATAAAAATATTTGGATTCTGCAAAAACTGAAAGAGAATTTGTAGATTTGACGGAAGAAGAATTGAAGAAAAATGGATTTGTTGATATTAATGAAAAATGAATTGAAAAAGGTGATAAAATTTATTTTTAACAACAGAAATAAAAAAATATTATTGCAGTAATTGTTGGAAATGATATAAAAAGTGGAATTAATATGATTGTTTCCCATGTAGATTCTCCAAGACTGGATTTAAAGCCAAATCCGATAATGGAAAGTGAAGAGTTTGCACTACTAAAACACGCATTATTATGGTGGAATCAAAAAATATCAATGGGCTGCAACCCCGCTGGCATTACATGGTGTGTTTTTGAAAAATGGTGAAAAAGTGACACTTTCAATCGGAGAACAAGATGATGAGCCTGTATTCAGCATGCCTGATATATTGCCGCATTTGGCGTATAATGTACAGGATAACAGAAAAGCTAGAGATGTGATAAAAAGGCGAAGAGTTAAAATTGTTATTTGGAAATATGCCTTTAAATGATGAAAAATGAGAATAAAAATAAAGCAGTTTGTGCTTGATAAATTAAAAAGGATTACGGAATAGAAGAAGATGATTTCTATACGGCGGAGCTGGAAGTTGTGCCTACTGGGAAATTGCGGGATGTAGGGCTTGATAAGAGCATGATAGGGAGGATATGGGCAAGATGACAGAATTTGTGCATATACTTCGCTTGAGAGCCTTGTTTGATGTTAAGGAAACTGAAAAACTGTTATGGTGTATTTGACGGATAAAGAAGAAATTGGAAGTGAAGGCTCGACAAGCCTGAAATCAACATTGCCTGAATATGTTGTTGGAAAAATGCTTTCACTTACAGATTACAATGATCAGATATTAAGAGAAACTTTGTGGAACTCAAAAGCGTTGTCATCGGATGTTACGGCTGCATTAAATCCAGTGTTTAAATCAGTTCACGATGTGGAAAAATGCAGCAAGACTATCTTATGGGCTGGCATTCGCAAAAATATACGGGAAGCCGTGGAAAAGTTATGGCAAATGATGCTGATGCAGAGTTTATTCAGGAAATAAGACAAATATTTGACAAGAATGATATTAAATACCAATCTGGAGGATTTGGAAAGGTAGATGAAGGTGGAGGAGGAACTGTTGCTAAGTTCTTGGCTTATTACGGAATCAGAACGATAGATGCAGGACCTGCACTTTTTATCAATGCACTTTTTGTTTGAGATTTCATCAAAAGCGGACTTGTATGAAACATATAGAGCATACAAAGTGTTTTTGAATTGAAATAGGAAAAGAGTAGAGAAATTAGGAGAGAAGATATGCAGTATAAAAATTATAATTTATAAAGATAATAAATTCTATAAAGAAAGAAGATTTAAAAGCAAAAGGCGAAAAATTATATCTATAAATGGGGAAGTGTAGAGTCTGGAAGTCTATTTTTTGAAATAAAAATGAAGAAAATAATGCCATAAGCGGTGTAACTTACAGTCATACAGCACCATTTGCAAAAAGATTTGAAGCAGTAGTAGATGAAAAATTTGCCTCCAAAATCTATAACAGGATTTCAAAAGGGAATAGATATTTATGTAGAATATTCTCCTGTAAAAAAGACATTTTCATTGACAAAAATGAAATTTTACAGAATGAATCTGGATATTTCCGATTTTGGACTGACAGAAGCAACTAATGTAGAAATTGCAGGTAATTTTAATAGCTGGAAAAACCGATCCAAATCCAGTTCGTCATTTTGAAGGAACAAATTATGAAGTCGTATTGGCTGCACCTGAAGGTGTTTACGAATACAAATATTTAATTGACGGAAAATGGCATCCTGAAAATGAAAATAAAAAATTGGTTATTGGAGAAAATGGAGCATTATTTGCACAGGGAGATTTAGGAACTGGAAAATTTGTTTATGAAGCGATTGATAAAAATAGCCATTTAAAGGCAATAGTTCACGATTATGAAAGTTTACAGTATTTTAACAAATTGTCAGATAGTGAATATGAATTTAAGATAAGAACTCAGATGAATGATGGAACGTGCATATATTAGCGTTGTTTACACGAAGAAGATAATTATGAAATGATTTATGAACTGGAAAGATATCAGGATAAAAACGAATGGATTTGATTATTTTGAAAGAATAATAAATTTCGGAAAAGAAGCCAAGAAACTTTTGTATTATTTTATTCTTGAAGATAATGGTTCAAGAGCTTATTTTAATGGAAAAACATTGAGCTATAGTAAGCCAAAAAGACTTGTTGTAAACACAACATCCAGGACATACAGCTATTTCATGTACCAAATTGGGCAAAGAAGCAATCTGGTATAATATCTTCCCAGACAGATTTTTACAACGGAAATCACTACAATGACCCTATTTTTCAATGAATTTGGTCCAGAAGCATTTAAACAAAATAGACTTCATGAGCAAAAACTTATAGAAGATTACAAATGGGGAAAAAGTAATAATGTAATTAGCCATTTTGATAGAAACCGTTGACTGCTGATTTTAGGGAGCAGGTAATCTGGGAAAAGCTGGGAGAGCGTGAAATTGATTACAGTTTAAAAAATATGCCAGAATGTATGGTGGAGACTTACAGGAATAAAAGAAAAAATACCATATATGAAAGAATTAGGAATTAACGCTATCTGGCTAAAATCCAGTATTTTTCTCACATCAAAACCATAAATATGGAGCAAATGACTTCAGGCACTATTTCGCCTGACTTTGAAACGATAAAGACAAGTGGAAAAACTCACGGTGTAGAAATTAATAAAAATAATAAATATGGGAACAAATCGTATATAGATGTCCTTGAAATAAAGCTTCAACAAGTAGTGAGCTAAAAACTTCTGGAAGTAAATTTGAAGGGTGAAAATCGTGGAAAATGGATACGGAGAAACAGAGTAGCCATCAACTTGGGTATGGACAGAATCAGACTTGATACTGGTAGATTTGATAAAGGAACTTCACAAAATGGTATTCGTGTAATATTTGACGGAGTCTTCAATCATAGCAGTAGTGATCACTGGACATTAATATGGTGCTTGCTGACGGAGAGCTCTAAATACAAGGACTGGTACAAATTCACAGATTTTGGGCAGCATGTTCCAATTATAGATGAAATGATGCGATGAACAAGCATTTGAAACTTTGATTGCAAAACAGAAAAGAACTATTTACAATGCTTTGGGGAGGTTTTGATTCACTTCCGGAATTTCTAACACATTTAATCAGAATACAAGGAATATTTTTCAATATAACAAGAAAAATGGATGTATGGACCTGACGGAAAAGAAAGTGAAAACTGGATGGAAGATGACGGAATAGATGGTTATGTCTAGATGTTCCAAATTGTCTGAAAACCAAAAATTTCTGGAATGAATGGCGTGAAGTTGTAAAAGGTAGCAAAAGATTCCTACATAACTGCAGAACTTTGGGGAAAATGCTCTAGGTGATATTAATGGTGGAAATAAATTTGATACTGTAATGAACTATGAATGGTTAAAAACAGTTATTGGATTTTTGTATTAATCAAAAGTCGCGAAGGTGGAGTAAGATATAAACTGAAGGCACAAGACTTTTTCAATGAGCTGCGGAAAAGAACTTGGTATCCATATCAAGCATTGCAAGCAAGTCAGAATTTAAATGGTCTACACGATACTGACAGGCTTTTTATTCGAGAATCGCAAATGATGTAGCTTGGAAGAAATCTGGAAGAAGGAAAAACAGCTAGAAAAAGGATATAATGGAATACGTCCAGACCTAGCTTCAAATTATCATCCAAACACAACATAGACTGGCGAAACAGCCCAATTAAGCCAAAAGACATACTTAAATTAATCTCAATATTCCAAATGACATATATTGAGCACCAATGCTATTTTACGGCGATGAAGTCGGAATGTGGGGAGCAACTGACCCATATTGCCGAAAAACCAATGTTATGGAAGGAATTTTTATACGATAATGAAAAATCCGTCACATATTAACCAAAATGAAAGTTACGAACAAAAAGTTGACAGTGACTTATTTGAATGGTACATTAATTCGTATAAGACTTCAAAAATAAAAACTCTTGTCTCATGGTAAATTCAGAGAAATTATGGCAGATAATGAAAAAGATATAATCGTTTACGAGAGAGTAATTGAAGACTATTCTATAATAGTTATAATAAATAATTCTTTAATGATTGGGAAAAATGTGGAATTTGAAACGCATTATCAAGATGAAAGATTTATAGATCTGGTAACAGAAGGCAGAACATTCAGAACAAGTTCCAATGGAAAAATTAAGCTAAACATAAAAAGCTAAGGAAGGTATGATTTATGAAAAGTAAGAATTGACAGAGATTACGAATAGGATATTTTTAAGTAAGGGGACTCAATTGAACTCCCCTTATTTAAGTTTAAAATTTTTAAATATTGTTATATTTTTATGATAAACTATTCACATAAACATTTTTGGGGGAAAAATGATGGGGAAAAATAAAAAGTTAGCAATATTAAAGGAAAAATTGAGTGAAGAACAGGAAAAGGACATCGGAAAGATTAAGGCAAAGATTTCTCTCGACAGGAACAAAGGGATTTCTAGACTATGAGCTTTTGGAACTGCTGCTTACATATACAGTTATTAGAAAAATTGCAGAGGAATTGCAAAAATCTATTATATGGGGATTTGTATACAATTTTACAGCAATCGAAGAAGAATTGCATAAATATATGACTGAAAGAACTGTTGTAAAACTTTTATCTGAAATTATAGAAAACAGGCTGTATAAAAATACATAATAAAAATTTCAATAACAAGCAACATTAAATTATTAAATTATTTAAAATGCCTCTTTTAAAAAGGGATATCGAAGTTTTTAAGTGTTATTTTAAATACACAAAATGAATTAATGAAAGAAGAAGAATTATTTTATGGTACAATTGACAGAAGTACTATTTATATTAGAGAACTAATATATATTAGAATATAACGCAAAATCAGTCATTTTAGTGCATAATCATCCCGCAGGTTCACTCAAACCTTCAGATTCTGACATTTTTGCTGACAAAAAAGTTAAAGAAGTATTTGAAAGTATGGAAATACGTTTGTTAGACCATTTAATAATAAGTGAACAGGGTATTTCAGTAGAAGGTGGAATATTATGAAAATAATAAATATAAAATTTAGAAAAACAGTTTATCCATTTATGATAAACGATACAGAAGATTATAAAAAGGAGATCATGTACTTGTAGATACAATTCGTGGCGAACAGATTGGAATAGTTTTAGGACTTTTCCTTAAAATAAAGAAAAAGACGAACAAAATGATTTAAAAATTAGGGAAGTAAAACGAAAATTATCAACTAAAAGAAATCGAAAAATTAATAGAATTGGACAAAAAGCTGATGATGCCTATTTTAAATGTATTGTAAAAAGACTTCTTCCTGAAATGAATCTCGTTATTGGAGAATACACATTTGACGAAAGCAAGTTAATATTTTATTTTACAGCCAACAGCAGACTAGATTTTAGGGAACTTGTAAAGGAAGTAAACAGAACATTCAGAGTAGAATTTTATCAAATAAAAACAAATGATGAAGGAAGAATTTTATCCGCTTTTTGGAAAAATATGGAAGGGAAATTTACTGGTAAAAAATTAGAATACTGAATATCAAAAATAAAAATAATATATTATCTGAAAATAAAAATTGATGCTTTATTTTACCCTAAACTTTTGATTATTTTATTTTGAAAAAGTTTAGTAACCAATAGTTTGAGAGAAAAATATTTTGAGTATTGATATAAAAATCAAGAAAAATTTTATAGTTGAAATATTAAAAAAATGTATGTTATACTAATTGAGTAGTTAAAAATGTGGTCGCATAGCTCAGTTGGGAGAGCACCTGCCTTACAAGCAGGGGGTCACTGGTTCGAGCCCAGTTGTGACCACCATTTATTTGGAGGTGTAGCTCAGTTGGTTAGAGTGCTTTGCCTGTCACGCAAGATGTCGCGAGTTCGAGTCTCGTCACTTCCGCCATTTGCCCAGATAGCTCAGTCGGTAGAGCAAGGGACTGAAAATCCTGTGTCCGTGGTTCGATTCCGCGTCTAAGCACCATTAGAATAGCTAAAAATGTGATATATAGTGCAAATCAATATTTATATTGAATTGCATTTTTGTTTTATATAGATTATATAATATATTGCGACAAACTTAAAAATGTAAAAACTCATGATAATTTCGTGTTAAAATGTTAAAACATTAACGAAAGGAAATATATCATGAGCCATAGATATTTTTACCAATAAATGAAAGAAATAAACTAGAAGTTTTTACTAAAAGAAATTATAAAATTTCTAAAATCCTTAATAGACATAGAGCTACCATTTATTGTGAAATCATAAGAATTAATGGTGAGTACTCTTTTGAAAAATGCTCAGTCGGATGCCAAGGAAAGCTGACTAATAAAGGAAGAAATTCAAAAATTACTACTGAATTGAAAAATCTGATAAAGACAGGCTCTGACTGAAAATTAGATTCGCTGGCAAAGATTGTCATCTAAAACTGTCTACAACTGGCTGTACAGCGATTTTCTGGATGTTTCCCTAAACGTTACTAAAGAGACGAGAGGAAATTTAATATTGGAAAAACAATTAAAGAAAGACTGTCTGAAGTAAGCACAAAAGGAAATTTTTGGACACCGGGGGTCGATTCAGTTAGTTTCGTCAAGAGGAGAGACATTTGTGGAGTTAAAGACGCGAGTTTATGTAGGAAGATAGAAGTAAAAATTCAATGCAATAAAACAGCTGACAAACCAATATTCCAAAAAGCATTTAAAAACTTCTACATAAGGAATTCTTTCTCATACTGGAAAGAAGTGGAAAAAGCTGGGAATAGATTTCTATTTTTGCAGAACCATACTGCTTGTGACAGAAGGTTGTAACGAAAACAGCAATGGTCTTCTAAGAGAATTTTACCCAAAGAAGATTAACAACAGAAGAATTGATAAAAACCTCAATACTGATAAATTCAAGACCAAGAAAATGTTTAAGCTATGCAACACCATTTGAAAAATTTTTACACGAAATTAGTTTTTTAAAAAAATTTGGTAAAATGTCGCAATTAATACTAAACCCCATTTAAATAACAAATTTATTACAAACTTTTCTAACAAAGGATAAGAACCTAGTATTTCAAAAATAATTAAAATATAATTTTTGTTTTAATAAACCGACGGAGCTTTTTATTTGTTCAACTACGACTGTTTGATGTGACTGTTTGACGACTGGAAGGAGAGTTTTCGGAGATGGGCAAATAAAAAGTCGTAATCTAGCCATAGGTATTGCGTAGCAATCTTGCCACAATTTTTAATTATCAGGATAAACCTTTACTGCAAGATAGGGATTTGCGGCAATGAGCAATCCTGCGAAAATAGAAAAACTAATTAAAAATAGTAAAAATTGATATTAAATAAAATAATCTAATACTAAATCCCATTATAAAATAGAAACTATGTTAAGGACAAAAAGTTTTAATTCCTTACTAAATAGTATTATGTAATTCTAAGATTTATTAAATATTCCCTATTTAAACGGGAATAGTATAAGATTGCAATTTATGATACAAAAAATATTTTTAGTTAGAATAGAAGGAAAGATTTTATCTAAAAATTTAAACTTTCTTGTAAAATTAAAAAGAAACTGTTTTCATAAAAATTATCCTTATGAGACAGCTCCATTTTGTCGTACATACTTTTCTATAATTGTTGTAAAAGAGGCTGACACCTCTTCTAAATTTTTATAAAATATATCCATAACTACTAAAAATGTAAATTTACTTTTTCTTATAGATTTATAAATATTAATTTCTTGATTTTTCAATTTTTGATAAACTCTAACGTAGTCTACTTTCATTTGTGTTGGGAAATATACATCTCCATCTTCTCCGGTTTTATTTTTGTAAAGCAACATTTATCATCATAAAATAAGGTTTTATTAAATGGATTATGATTCATATATTTTAAAGATTTTGTAGCAAATTTTTTTATAGATCCTTCCATTAAAACAACCATTTTATTTCTTTTCTCGTCCCATTCAACAGCATATGTATTAAATTTTGTTAAATCTTCATTTTCTTTATAACTAAATCATCTCCAATAAAACTTTGGTATTCAGGAGGTGTTAATAAAAACATGAGTCGTTCCAACTACTTTTTAAATCTGAACCATAAACTTCCACTATATCTATTTCTCCATCTGCCCCAAACTCCAGGTATCTGATGATGCTCTGCTGCCACATCAAAATGCATAGTATGTCCCTACACCTTGAGGCATAGAAGCTCTCATCTCATTTTCCCATACTTCACATTATAAATATTCCTTGTATGTATGCTCTGAACTATACAATATTTTTCTTCTTTTCCATCTTTTAAAACTGTTTTATTTTCTTCTTTTTATTGTTATAACTAAATTTCCATCTTGAACTTTTAACATTCTCTCTAAGATAGTATTGTTTTGCATTAAACCCATAATCATTTACGAGATTTCCATTTTTCATCTAAATAATTTCCTTGACTCGAAGGGTTTCCGTTTTTCCCAATAAGCCCATTTTTGAACTATCTAATTGATTTTCATTAAATTCATCCTCTACAAGTCTCCATTCTTTTTATTTCGATTTTTTAATTTTGAAAATATTGATCACTTTTTCAGAAATTTTTCCATTTGTTGAATTTTTTATTTTCTCTATTTATTACTGTATTATTATTTATAGAAAATGAAATCTTACTAAATCCCATTATTCCTATACTTAATATATATTCTTTTCTATTTTTTTCCCTTTTTAAATTAATTATTAATGTTAATTTCAAATATTATACTAAAAATCTATTATTATTTAAGTAATTTTTGAGATATTTCTTAACTTTTTCACTTATCTCTGGATGACGAAGTCCAAATTCTATATTTGCTTTATAAATTTCCCATTTTATTACCTATATCATATCTTATTCCTTTAAAATCATAAGCATATAATTTCAGACCATCTTTTTCATGTTAAAATAGCATCTGTAAGTTGTATCTCTCCATTTTTCAGGTTTTAAATTTTTCCAAATAACTAAATATTTCTGGTTCCAGTATATATCTTCCCTAATACTGCAAATTGACTTGGAGCTTCGATTATAGCTGGTTTCTCAACAAAATCTTCAACTTCCATCGTATCATCATCTATATAATTTAAAGATTTTATAATCCCATATTTATTAACATCATTTTTAGGAACTTTCCTGAACTCAAAGAATCATTCCTAAAGTTCTTCATATTTATTCATAAGCTGTTTTTCGAAACTGGCAATTCCCTTTATTTTTATCCGTATAAATTATATCATCTCCAAGTAAAACTAAAAACGGCTCATCACCAACAAATGATTTAGCACGACTTACAGCATGTCCCAAACCCAAAGGCTTCTTTTGTCTTACATAATAAATATTTGACATTTTTTGAAATATCATTTACAATTTTTCAAAAGCTTGTTTTTCCTTTTTCTTCTAAAGTTTTTCTAACTCGAACGAATAATCAAAATGATTTTCAATAGAGCTTTTATTTCTTCCAGTTATAATCAAAAATTTCTTCAATGCCAGATTCAATAAGTTCTTCAATTAAATATTGTAATGCAGGTTTATCTACAATTGCTATCATTTCTTTAGGTTGTGCCTTAGTTGCCGGTAATAATCTTGTCCCCAGACCTGCAGCAGGAATTACAGCTTTTTCTAATCTTTCATAACAAAAATCTCCTTTTTTTAATATTTTTGATTTTTATTGAAATATATCCTAAAAATCCTGAATCATGATATTTTTAATAATTAATAAATAAAATATCATAATTTATTAAAATATTGTTACCGTATTTGTTACAATAAAATAAAAAGACATAGAAAGAGGTTTCGTCGTAAGAGAGATACGAAGTTAAATAATCAATGAATAAAAAGCATATGTTTCCTAAAGCTAGAATAGGTATTGAGCCAAGTTCACACTGTACGTTTATACTACTGCCTGTAATATGGCATCTTGGAAAGAACTTCCTGAACGTTTTTGATTTATGAAAAATGTATATCCCGTTTTTGTCAATGGCATACATGATGAAAGAACTTTTCATAAAATATTAGAACATTTGAAAAAGATATTAACTATGAGAATGAGAATCTTAACATTAGTTTAGAGCTCATCAGAGTAGCATAGTTTCAAAAGAGACAGAAAATTCGAAGTAAATTAGCACATTGGAAAAATTCAGATGATAGCTAAACCTATGCAGTTATAGATAGACTGAGTATCCATTATTATCAGTTGAATTAAGAATACATAGAAATATACAATACCTCCGAAAATTCAATACAAAAGATAAATAGGAATGTGATTACCGTATCTACAAGAAAAAGACAGTTATCGAATGTTTTTAAATAAACTTACAGCTTACGTTAGGATAAACTGCAAGTTCTTTTTATGACTTTCATTTATATTGGCTATATAATTTTTAATAAAAATAAATTTAAGTAAATCTTTTAAAAATATCATAATTTCAGAGTTTTCAGATATCCTAATCTAAACTCTGTTCCTTTTTAATTGTATATTGATACTAATATTGAACTTAATCCAATTGGTATAAACCATAATGTATATTTCCAACTTTCAGGAAAATATTTTATTTCTAGCGTAGCTGTATCTAAATTCTTTGGTATATTTAATTTTATTATTCCATTTTCATTAATAATATCTAATTTAATATGTGCCTGATAGCCTTTTTCAATACACTTTACTCAATATGATTGTTCCAGAATCAATGGAAGATATTATATCAGATTTTTAACTCAATAATTTTATTGATTTTTTTATTCCATTAGACCTATATAAAATATTTCTTACAGCATTATTAGTTTTTACATAATATACTAAATTTTTATTTTTGAATCTTTTTACCTTATAACCACATTTTTAATTTTTATTTCAATATCTGAATTTTCTAAAATTCTATCTCTTTTAAAATAATCGAAGTTATATTCAATAAATCAAAATAACATTGTTTCCATACATTTGAGATAAATTATTAATTATTTTTCATCATCAAAAATCCACGAGAACTCAAGTGACTAATAATTTTGATATAGTTTTATTTCCGATGGAGAATATCCATTAATTTATCCTCATATCGTATAACAAAAATTGACTAGAAAACAAATCTTCAATTTCTTCATTTAAATCATCAATTCCATCACATTTCCTAAAGAAAGAACATAGCCTTCTCTATTAAAATTTTTGTGGTATATTAATATGTTTTTAATTTTTGTTGATTTGAAGCTGATCTTGTGGATACTAACATTAAAATCAAAATACATATATTGTATAGTATTGAAGTTTTTAACATTATTTTTTAGTTTTTATATTATTGGATATATAAATAATGTCAATATTCCAATAAAAACTTTTTCTTATTTTTAGTAAACTCAATTTATTTATTTTTAAACAATATAAAGACACAATTATTAACATTTCACAAAAATAAGGTAAAAACAAAAAGGTCATCGAATAGGACCTAATTGTTATGGTGTTTGTGTTAATATAAAAATATAATTGATATAATCGATAAAAATTTAATATTTCTATTTTTATAGAAAAATTTTTTATTGAAACATACAAAAATTAAAATATATATTGAAAGAATATTCGATTTGAATATCAGTTAATAAATATTCCCCAAACCTATGCATAAAATTGTAATAAAATGGTGTAAACGTTAATAGAATTTGATTAAAACTAGGAACTAAAAATTTCCTAAATTCTCTTTGTATAATATCAGAAGATAAAATATACTCAGAATATATATTTAAACATATTAAACTAATTCCTATAGAAGTATAATTACTTTTTGTATTCTTTATCATATAAAATTTCTATAAAATATACTAAAATAACAATAAAATATGCAATAACTGAATAAGACCACCCTGATGCTAAAAACACCAAAAAATGAAAATACGTATAATAATAAATTTTTTTACTTTAAAATTTGTTCTCAATAATAAAATACTTGCTAAAGCAAATTACAAAACCATGTTTGCCCTACTGCTTTAAACCATGATTCTTTCAATTCCTCTATAATATGATAAATATAAATTTTAGGCATCATCAAAAAGAAAAGTCTTTCTTTGAAAAAGTACAAGTTAGAATAATAGCAATTACTATAGATATAACTATTTCATTTATCAATATAATTTTTAAATTTTTGAATTTTTATTTTCCTTTCTAAACTATATTTCTTATTTGTTAAATACCCAATATTTATTCAACAAATAATTTATTGGCGTTGTTATAAAAATATTTATAACAGGAGCAATTTTATCTGAAATTTCAATAACTTCTATCCATATATAAAGTAGTACGGCACTTAAAAGCCATGTTGCTAAATAAGTGGAATAAAAATTTAATAATAGATATTATATTTTGTTTATTTTTCTTTAAATACCCACAATTTATTCCAAATATATCCATTTAGACTTCCTGTTATAAATCCTCCAATATTAGCTATTTGATAATTAATGGGATACTAATAAATAATAAGTAACAAGAGAAATAAATAAATTTCCAAAACCTACTATTGCAAATTTTATAAATTTTTCATATTTAAAAATAATTTTTATTAAATTTATCATTTTATTTCCTCATTAAAGTTGATTCGTTCTTCTTCAATTACTAATGGTCTTTTTCAGAACTTTATTATTAATATTCATAATATATTCTCCTAAAATACCTATAAAAACAATTGAATACTACCTACATACCTATTAAAATTGGAGCAGTTCCTGCTGAAACATATTCCAAAAATAATAGTTTTAAGATTAAATAGACTACAGAAATTATAAAAACTAAATATTCCAATTATAGAACCTACAAAAGTTGCCAATCGTAGTATTATTTTTGAATAAGAAGTTATTCCAAGCATTGCAACATCATATAATAAATAAAAATTATATTTAGTCTTACCGTATTTTCTTTTTGGTTGTTCATAAGTAATTTCTTTTCTTTCGAATCCTAATTCTGATACTATTCCTCGTAAATATGGAGTAGGATCATCTAATTTTTCTTAAAACCTCTATAAAATCCCTTATCATAAAGACCAAATCCAGTAAAATGTTCTATATGATCTATATTTGCAATTTTTATTAATTATTTTTATAATATAAAGTTCTTATACAATACATAAATTTACTTTCTTGACTCTTATTTTTATTCCTATAACAATTTTGTAACCTTCTTCCCAACCTTTTATAAAATCTACAATCATTTTTAGGTGGATCTTGAAAATCAGACACCATAAGAATTACAGCTATCTCCTGTTGTTTGTAACATCCCATAAAAAGGCGAGTTTAATTGACCAAAATTTTTGGCATTTAATATCCCTTTTATATTTTTATTTTACTACATAATTCTTTTATTTTTCTCTAGTACCGTCTTTTGAATAATTATCTATTATTATTATTTCATAATTATAATTTTGATAGTTCAGTTGTCAAAAATATTTTCAACTTCCGGTATTAACAGTCCAATATTTTTCACTCATCGTATGTCGGAATAACAATACTTATCTTTTTCATCCTAATTCTTCTTTCTTAATTTTTCATATAACTTCATATTTTGTTTAAACCAAATCAGCCGCTTTATTTGTTCCACTATCAATATCTGAGGTTTCCAATTGTAAGTTAAACTAAATAAAGTGTTGATCTCCAAGCCAATCTGTGTTATCAGATTCTCTTTTACTACTTCCTTATTCTCTAATTTCCCAGAAATATTTAATACTTTTTCTACCTTTTCATATCAATTACGCTAGTCTTTTGCAGAGCAAATATTAAAAACTTGCCCCTTTAATTTTTAGGATTATTTAAAATTGCTAAATATACATCTATAACATCTTCTATATAAATAAAATCTCGTGAAGCATATGGATTACTCAACTCAATATTTTTATTATTTATTAAATTAATAAATAATAATGTCATTAATCTGCCATTTTTCTTCATAATCTCCATAGGGTGTAAACAATCGCACAGTTCCTATATTTTTATCTTTTGAGTTTGCTATATAATTACAATATAAGTAGCAGAAAATTTTGAAATTGAATATATTGTATCAGGATTACATTCATCTAATTCTTTTACTTTTCTTTTGATTTTTCCCATATTCAAAAACAACTTCCTGTATTAATAAAACAATCATAACTAATTTCATCTAATGCCTCTAATAAATTAACTGTTCCCCATTAAATTTGTTTCTAATATCTTCTTTTTGTGATGGATAAACTCCATAAGTAGCAAGATGACAAATTTTATTAGGAGCTATATTTTTGTATAATTTTAAATATTAACTCTCTATTGAGAATATCAACTTTATGATCTATACTTTTTGAATAAATATCTTCTAACCGCCACATATCACTATTGGGCATACTAAATATATGCACTTCATAATTATTCTCTTTAACTAATCTTCTAACTAAATTTGCACCAACAAATCCAGTTGCACCTGTAACTAAAAATTTTTCTTTCATTAAATATCTCCTATAAATTGCTGAATTTGTTCAAGGCATAAATTATAAACACCTTCACTATCATATTTTTATACCATTCAACAGTTTTCTCTATTGTCTTATCTATATTCCATTTAGGTTTTCCCAATTCAATTTAAATTTAGCTTTGGTAACATCTAAAGCAAGAAGTTGAGCTTCATGAACTTCATTCGGATTTGAAACGTCTTTTAATGAACCTTTTCCGTAATTTTCTATGATTTTTCTCCTATTTCCCATACTGAAACAATGCCTTCAATATTAGGTCCAAAAATTCCATGCTTCTGAATATTTATTCGGTTCTTCATACATTTTTGTCCTAACAGTAGGTATCCATTTAAAGGCTCTAAAACATGTTCCCAAGGTCTTATAGCTTTTGGATTTCTTATATTTATAGGTTCGTTCTTTTCCAAAGCTCTTATACAGTCTGGAATTATTCTATCTAATGACCAGTCTCCACCACCAATAACATTTCCAGCTCTGACACTCGCAATAGATTTTCCATGCTTATCATAATCTTTTTGGGTTAAAATATGAATTTCTCCAGGAACTTATTGCTATTTCAGCTGCACCTTTTGAAGAAAGAATACGGATCATATCCACCTAAAGGATCAATTTCCCTATATCCCATATTTGTTCTTTATTTTCATAGCATTTATCAGTTGTTATAATTATTCACTATTCTGGTTTCAGCTGTTTTTCTTATACATTCCAATACATTTATAGTTCCTATCACATTTATTTCCATATGTTTCAATAGGATTTTCATAAGATAATCTTTCACTAGTGGCTGTGCTGCTAAATGAAATACGAATTCAGGTTTATACTTATCAAAAATCTCTTTTTAAATGTTTTCTATCTCTCTATATCTCCCCTTATGTCAATTATCTTTTTCCAATCCTGAAAGAACGAAATTATCTTTTTGAGTATATGGATCTAGTGCATATCCAATAACGTTTGCTCCTAATTCCCTTAACCATATTGACAGCCAAGATCCTTTGAAACCTGTATGTCCTGTGACTAAAACCGTTTTTTCCCTTTGTAGATTCCATTAAAAATATTCCATATTTCCCTCTAAAATTATTTCCCATACTTTCCATGGAGCTGCATTTTTATCCCACATAGCATTTAATTCTTTATTGTCTCTTAATATGTCCATAGGTTTCCAAAATCCTACATGTTTAAAAAGCATTCATATTACCATCTCGAGCCAATTCTTCAAGAGGTCTTTTTCAAAAACAGTTTGATCTCCATCTTTTATGTAATCAAATACTTCTGGCTGACATATCAAAATATCCTGCATTTATCCACATTTTTGTCTCCAGCAGGTTTTTCAGAAAACTTTTTACATCATTCTTTTCATTCAAATCTAATGCTCAAATCGTCCTTGCGGTTTATAAGCCGTCACTGTTAATAATTTTCCCTGTATGCTTGTGAAACTTTACTAATTCATTTTATATTTACATCTGATACACCATCACCATATATTGTGAAAAGGTTCATTTCAACATATTTTTGGATTCTTTTTATACGCCCGCCTGTCATTGTTTCTAGCCCTGTGTCAACAAGCGTTATTTTCCACTGGTTCCAGAATTCGTAGTATGAACTTCGACATTATTATTTTTATATCAATTGTAACATCACTAGCATGTAAAAATAATTAGCAAAATATTCTTTAATTACATATCCCTATATCCACAACAAACTATAAATTCATTGAATCCGTATTGAGAGTATATCTTCATTATATGCCACAATACAGGCTTTCCTCCTATTTCTAACATAGGCTTAGGAATTGCATGTGTCTCTTCATAATCTTGTTCCAAATCCTCCTGCAAGTAAAACAACTTTCATTTTGTAACCTCCTTAAAACTTAATTTTTAAAAATTTACTGCCATTCATCCGTATTTATTCGTTTAGCATCATTTTCCTTTAATTCTCTTTTTAAAATCAGCAATAAATTCACTTGATCCACAGATATAAAAATTCTGCTGTTTTCCTTTATTTTTAGTATTTTTAAAATATCTTCTATATAATTCTTCTATTTTCAGCCCATTCAACTTTTTCATCTGTACAATAAATAAATAGATTTTCTTCTTTTGTTACATATATATAATCTAATTCAATATAATCTTTTTGGAGTTCTCACTGAATAAAATAATTTTTATCCTATCTAATCCCCCTTCTTTTCTAAACATTCTATAAAAGACAAGAAAGGCGATATTCCCGTTCCTCCGGCAATACAAACTATTTCATTTTTCTTTATCAAACATAGGTAAAATAAATTCTCCAAAAAGCATATTTTGTTGTACAAATTGAACCTACTTTTAACTGCTCAAAAATTTTGTAGCAGTATATTTTTCCAACTTTTCTTATTATTAATCTCATAGTTTTCATCTTCATTGTAATAAGAAGCTATACTAAATATGGTATTAGAATCAGGTATCTTTCAGAAAAGCAGTAACATCATTTAAAGTCAATTGTAAAAAGTTCCTGCTTCAAATCTCTTATAGTTATCAAGTTTTAAAATAAATTCTTTTTATATTATCTCCGTAATCCTTTATGCTAACTATCTGTTGCTCTTGAAAAATTGACATTATTTTATACCTCCAAAAATTCTTCAAAAGTTTTTATAATGTATTCCATTTCAACATCTCCTATCTTAGGATAAACTCCTATGAAAAATGTATTATTCATAATATAGTCAGTATTCATAAATCTCCAATAATTCTACATTCTACATTTAAAAATGCAGGTTGTTTAGTCATATTTCCAACAAATAACTGTCTTGTTAAAAATATTTGCATTTTCTAAATATTCTACAATTTCATTTTTAGTAAATTTATCATTTTCTTTTTACTGATATAGGGAATCCAAACCATGAGGGATCTGAATTTTCAGTAGACTACTGGTAAAATTAGATATTCTTGGAATTTTCAAGACCTTTCCATAATTTTTAAAATTATCCTTTCTAGCCTGAATAATATAATCTAATTTTAATTGAGCAACTCCAATCGCTGCTTGCATATCAGTGACTTTTTAAATTATATCCAATATGGCTATAAACATATTTATGATCATAACCAAAAAGGCAAATTCCCAAATTGCATTTGAAATCTTCTTCCACAAGTATTGTCTGAACCTGGATCCTAATAGCAATCTCTTCCCCAATCTCTAATAGAGTAGCTATTCTGTTTAAAAGGAAATTATAGTCATAACTCCTCCACCTTCACCCATTGTCATATGATGTGCAGGGATAAAAACTAACAGTTGCTATATCTCCAAATGTTCCAACCATTTTTCCATCATATCTTGAACCTACTGCACATCACAACAATCTTCTACTAAAAATAATCCATATTTATCACAAAATTCTTTTACTGCCCTTTTAGGTCAAAAGGATTCCTAAAGTATGAGCTATCATGATTGCTCTCGTTTTTATCTGGGACTGCTTTTTCAAGATCAGAAACTTTTATATTATATGTCCCTATCTCTACATCAACAAAAACTGGAATCATACCATTTTTGAATAATTGGATTAACTGTTGTTGGAAATCCTGCAACAACAGTTATTACTTCATCTCCTTTTTTAATCTTTTTATCTCTTAATTTTTTCAGAAGTTAAAGCTGAAAACGCAACTAAATTTGCGGAAGATCCTGAATTAACAATAATAGAATATCTTTGCTCCATATATTCTGCAAAATCAGTTTCAAATTCCTGTGCATATTTTTCCTGCTGTCAACCAAAAATCTAACGATGAATCAACTAGATAGATTAACTCTTCTTCATTATAAACTCTTCCTGCAAAAAGGAATTTTTGTTTCTCCTGGTACAAATTCTTTATCCTTATGAGCTCTCCTCATAATATTCTTTGACTTTTTCTAAAATTTCTTGTTTTAATTTTTCTTGTTTCATAAGAACCTCCTTATCATATATTGATTAGTAATAAATTCTTCGATTTATTTTTCACATAATTCATAAACATTTTTTTATTATTATATTTTATACTACTCAAGTATTTTTCTGATATAGATTTCATTAAAAATATTTCATATTTCCTTTATATCCACAGCAAATTACAAAATTCATTAAATCCATAATGTGAATAAATTTTCATATTATGCCATAACATCGTTTTCCCACCAACTTCTATCATTGGTTTTTGGAATTGTATGTGTTGCTTCACTTAAGCTTGTTCTAAGTCCTCCAGCTAACATAACTACTTTTTATATTCCTTAATATATTTACGTTGATTAAGGATAATATATAATCCTTTTTAACTAAGATGTATAATTACTTTATTAGACAAAGTGTCATCATTCTCTCTCCTTAAAAAGTTTGATTTTCCAGAATTGAAAGGCTGTTATCTCTACTGATAACCTGTTTATATATGAGTTAGATATTGCCTCTTGTTGAATTCTTCATATATAAGAACTAACGTTTTCCAGTCTCAAGAATTCTGTCTAAAATTTTTTATAGATATTTAAAATAAATAACAATATTAGACCACTTAAGCTCATAATTATTCTAATTTTAACCCTGGAACTTCATATTTTTATTTTAACTTCTGAATCTTTTAGGCTTTAATTTAACTCCTATAAATGCACCTAATACTCTTTCTATTTTTCTTTTTCACCATCTATAAAGACACTCCATCCTTTTTCATAAGGTATAGACGTCATCAATAATGACTCCCTTTTTTTCATTATTTAACTTTGCTTCTACATTTGTATCATTAAATTTATAAATTAAATTTGGTTTTATCAATTTTATCCATCATATCTTCATAATATTAAAGGAATAAAAATATATATCAACTTCTATTTCATCACCTTTCAAATCTATTTCCACAGTATCTCCATTATTTATTTTAAAAATTTTATCATTGTATCCAGCTAATTCATTAGGATTGTTGAAATTATTTATTTTTATTAATGGTAATTCTTGATTAAATATATATACATATAATTTATTCTTTCTGATGAATTTACTTTAGAATTTTAAAAAGCTTCTTTAGTCAAATTGCTTTTTCTGTATTTAATAGTTTTTATTATTTTCAGATACAACTTCTAAATTCTCAATTTCTATATCTACATTTATATTTTTGAAAATTTGAAGATTTCCTCCTGTCATATGATTTTATTTTGATATTCAAATGGATTTTTCATAATCTTTTTATTATCTATATTTAAAATATCAGAATTAACTACTGTTAGTAGAGGAGAGCTTGATTATTTCTAAAAACAAAAATATCATCAATTGTCATAATAGGCTCTGAATATAATGAAACTTTTATTAATATCTCTTGATAAAATATACTTTACTCCTAATAAAGACTCTGAAAAACAAAGTGGTTCCTTCAAAATTTCCTACTTTATCATAGAAAGGCATACCCTAAGTTAAATAATAATTTATGAATTTCTCTATTGTAATTTGAATCAAAAATTGTAATACCTTTATAATCAGCTAGCATAGATTCATTTTCACGTCTTCTAAAAATCTTTTTCCAATCTGTAAAATGAATCATCCTTTTCTTTTATTTTTCTCTACTGTATTAATTAAATTTTTCTGTTAATTATATATAAATTTCTATTCTCATAATCTTCTTGTTTATTTCTAATTGACTATTTATCAAGATACTATTGAGTCAATAACTCACACAAACTAATACTAACAACATTTTTATTTGAATTTCTATATTTTAATTTGAATATTATAAAATATAAACTTAAAAATAACAGATTTATAAACAAATTTGATTTCATATATTCCTTTAAAAATAACTGAGGATAATAGTAGTGTAACAATAACTAACATAATTTCATATATTTTTCTAAAAATTTATTTTCAATTTTTATGACTTTCTAGAGCAACAGTTATTAAAAAGAATGATATAACAAATGAAAATCTTCCTTCAAACCAATCAGGATTATCAAATCCGTGCCATATTGCATATAACAATGGACCTGAATTGACAAATACATAATTATAAAAACTATAAATGTTGATATTTTTATTAATACTAATTTTCTATTGAAAAAAATAATAAAAGCACTAATATTAATACTAGCAGTGTACAGTATAAATTCGGAATTCCTCCAGGTCCCAAGTATCAAAAATTTCAATAAATAATTTTTGATGTTATATCTCCAAATTTATATTTAAATCCTATTTTTAAAAAAATTCATCTATACTATTTCTTTTAGATATAGATAAATATGTCGGAATTAAAAATATCCCACAAATCATAAAAAGAAATCATTGAATAATAACCAAAATTTTACAAATTTTTATAATTGTAACTCTAAGTGTTATTTCAGTATCATTATTACGTACCAAAAATAAATTATGCTAAAGAGTCCAATCATATAAGCAGTATAAAAATTTGAATAAAATGCAATTATTAAGATAACTATTAATCCATTTTTTATTTTTCTAAAAACTCATCTAAAAATAAATCACAAGTGGTAGTAATATCACTCCATCAAACCACATAGATGTTGTATATAACAAATATTATATGCCATAAGAGCATAGCAAGTAGAAAAATACTAAACTTTCACTAATTCTAAATTTGAATTTTTGAAAAAAATAAAAATTGCTTGTTAATCCACATAATCCTATTTTTAATATTGTTATAATAAGTAGTATATCTTGAATATTCAAATATGGATAAAAAAAGCAAAAATTTGGGGGACTGCTTAAATAAAAATATTGTTGAAAATGTATTCCCTCCCATTCCTAAATTCCAACTATATCCAAAATTATGTTTTTCCACTCAAGATTTCTTTATACCCTGATAAGAGATCAACATACATATTACTTAAATCAGATATAAGTATACTTTTTTTCTCCTAAAGGGATAAATTCCAGCAAATAACAACATTATATAAAATATAAAAATTGGTATAAAAAATGATAAAACTATTCTTTTTCATTTTGAAAATTCCTTTCTTCCTATAATAAAATAATGAAAATAATATCATACATATACCTACTAAATTAATCCAAGAGTAACTCTCCAACTTTTTAGGGAAATATAATAATTCTAATTTCTGATTTTTGTAAACCTTTAGGAATTTTTAATTTTATTAAACCTTCATAATTAAAAACTTCTATTTTTGTTATTTATTTTAGCTGTATATCCCTCATAAAATGGTTTACTAAATATTATTTCTCCTTCTTGTAATGAACTAATTTTATAATCTTCTTTATTATTTCTTTCTTTTAATATATCTACTTTAATATTTTCAGAAACATACGAAATATTTCCTATTATATCTTTTATTTTTAATAAAATAAATAGTCCTTGGATTAATTGAATTTTTAGATATATAACCACAATTTTCAATTTCTGATTTTTGTAAATTCATTAAGAAAAATCTTTATAAGTTACTATAAAATTTATATTCATTAAATCAAAATAACAAACTTCTCTATATTTTTGATAAATTATTAATTGTTTTTTTCTTGATTAAAAAGTTCCGTTTTGGTAGTGAAATTTCCAAATTTTTGTATTTCTTTATTTCCTAATGGCGAATATCCATTTATTGATTTTAAATTATATAATAAAAATTGTGCAGAATGTAAATCTTCAATATATTTTTTTATCATAAAATCCTTCACCTCCATTAGTAAGTGATAATATATAACCTTTTTATTCAAATTATTTTTCAAAATTAATAGTCTTTTTCACATTTGGAAAAGCTAATATTGTATCTAATGATCTTTGAGATAATATCATTAAAATAAACATTAGTATAGTATAAAAATAGAACTTTCTATTTTTAAACTTTTCTGTTTACAAATGGTATAAAAATATCCCAATGTAAATAAAATAAACAAACTTTCAATTACTATTATTTTTATATCCCTGTTCCAATGCAAATAATGTTAATAAAGACGATATAATAATTATTAAAATAAATACTATTCCTCTTTTTTAAAGTTATTTTCAACCCATTTTTACTAATTCCATAAATTGATGCCACTGTTACCGCCTCTGAAAAATGGTAAAAAACCGAATACTTGTTCTTATGTTTGTGAGGGTAGTTGAGTAAATATAAAAAAATACTATTAATATCGTCAATAAAAAGATTGAAATGTTTTATCTTTTTAATAATGACAATATATTGTTGTTAAAACATATCAAAATAGAAAATAAATTGAAGTATATCCCCATGCTATGTATATTAATCGATAACCACCATACCAACTTAAAAATTAAAATATACTGGATTAAAAATTTATTAAAATTTGATTTTAACGTAGGTGTTCCAAAAATTATTAAAATTACCTAATGTTATATTTCTAGTTAACATTTTTGAACTAAGAATAAATTCAGAAAAATACTAATTCCTATTAAAAAGATTCCTAATGATACCAAACAAAATAGTAAACTCTTTTTATATTCCTTATTTAATAATAATTCCATTAAATATATAAAAATTATTGCAAAATAACAAATTATGTAATTTGGAAAAAGCATTTAAATATATAAAAATTGAAGATATAATATAAAAACATATATATTTATATTTAAAAAGATTTTCTCAAAAATAAAAACACTTGCTAACATAGCAACAAACCAAACTTGACCACTTGCTAACACTACCCAAGCGGGCAAAATGTATATAAATATAGGATTAATACAAAATAACAAAGCCAATACTCTTTTAAACATTCCATTTAAATTTAAAAGCTTCAGACAATTTCTGAGGACACATTAGCGCCAAATTAATAAATGCATTTATCTTAGCAATTAAAATTAAAAGAAGATATCTTTAGAATCTAATACTGACATAAAAATATTTTTGTGGTAAAACATTGCTCTGTCAATTTCTAATGATTATTTTTTCCTATCATTGTATTCGCTAAAAAGGGACTTCTCCTTTTAACCAAAAATTTCTCCCATATTTTTTTCCAATATGGCATTATTTGATTTTGAAAATCATCATAAAAAGAACTTTCTATTTGAAAAAGTACAAACAAAAATAACGAATAAAAGCAACTAACACAGAATATATTAAGTTTTACTACATTTTTCTTATACCAATTTTGTTCTGAATGATATTCTATTTTTCAATTATTATACTTTTTATTCATAAAAGATTTTTTTCCTTCTTCTTTTTCATAAAATTGCTTTTCCCCAAAACTCCCGACTAGTAAACTCATCATAAGTAGCTAAATACTCTTTATGTAGTTTTTCTATACTTTAATGATAATTTCAATATTGCACCAAAATATCTAAACAATATTTTTAAAAATTTTACTTTGCTATGTTTTAAAATAAAACCTTTACCAGATAATTTATGTAAATAAAGAACTTCTTTATATCTAAATACTTTTCTTAATGTTCCGCCAAAATCCTGCTGAACCATCCCTGATTTAAAAATATTGTTGGTATCAAATGACCATTTAATGTTATCCATCTAAAAAGTTTTTATCATGCACTTCTACTTCTTCACAATTTTTCATTTTTCTTCAAAAGTTATCGATCGATCAATCTTTGACAAAGGAATATCTACAACTTTTTCATCTTTTGCTAACGCTGCTATTTCAGGTCTTCTTTTAATCATATTTACATTTTCTCTCAAAAAAATTTGGACCTTTACAGACATCTTCTGCACAGACAGTTGCTAAAGCTGTTTCATAGTTATATGTAAGAAGATTTCTAGCTAAAAACGAAAATGACACTTTAATAATAGATTTTTAAATTGCAAGGAACTAAATTATGAAATCTTTGCATTATATGATTTCTTGTATCTAAATAAGCTGGCAATACTCCATTTTTATTTCAAAGTCTCCTTGCCAAGAAGAAATTCCATTTAATGTTATTATATTAAATTTATGTATTAAACCAAATCCTATGTCATCTCCTCTCACAAAATATGGAAATGCATAGTGTTTTAACTTCTGATATTGGAAATGCAAAAACCACCATCCACCATAAGCTGGTATGGAAACTTCTTCTTCATTTTTCAAAAGACATCTACGATCTCTCAAATCAAAATTGTTGTTTATTGGTTTGCCAAAATCCGGAAATTTTTGCTCCATTTTCATATTGAATATAGCTTTTAGCTTCATTTAACATAGCACCAGCTATTGAGACGTTATTTGCAAATTCTAATAAGTTTATTGTTCTTTTTATTCCTTCTACTTCACAGAAACATCATCATCCATAAATAAACAATGGGTGTATTCTTTTTGATCCTGTAAATAAATTAATCCTCTAGTAAATCCACCAGCACCTCCTAAATTTGCATTTTTACAATATTAACTCCTTCTACTTCTGGCAAATTTTGACTATTATCAACTATATTTAAACTTATTTTTCTCTTAAACTCTGGAGCCTCTATTAATTCTTTTTTTAATCTTTCTATTGCTGGTAAAACATATTGCTGTCTATTAAAATGTGTTATAACAATACCTAAATTTATATTATTTTTACTTTTTGTATTTGTAAAATATTCAAAACTATATACTTCGCTAATCTCTAATCCTCTAATTTCAAAGAATAGCATTCCATCTTTTAATTCTTTGAAAAAGATAAAGGAACGATAATTTCTTTAGTTTCTTTACTTTCAAAATATATTTCATTTAAAATTTTACTATTAAAATATAAATGATTCAATTTAAAAATTATTTTTATCTTTTCCTTTAAATTTTGGTTTCAAATTCAAATCTTCTATAACTGTATAATTTTTCCATTTTCCTATCGTAAAACTATTAAAATATGTATTTGTAAAAATTCTTCCATTTTTCAAAATGAATAACAGAACTTTTTAAATCTAAACTTGCAAATTCATTCATTCTGAAGTATAAATCTTGTTCTGTACATAAATCAATTTTAGGAAACACGCTTCTTTGCAACTTATTCATCAAATTTTCTCCTTCTAAATAACTATAATTTACTCTAAATTTTTATTACTCATTAAATCTACCAGACCCTTTTTTCTATTATCCTATAAAAATCTTAAAGCCTTAACTTTTTGAAACCAAATATACTGTTATATAACTCAATAAAAATACTATAACAAAAACAAATAAATATCTAGTTCCAAAAATAAATTTAGGAATTATATTCTTTAGTTTATACAAAAACAATATACAAAAATTAAATGATGTATCAAATATATTCCAAATGAAAATTTACTTATGTTATAGATGATATTGCTTGTACTATTTACTTTTTCAAAATAATATTTTTATTAAGAAAAATAGACCTACACTTGATATAAAAAAATAAATAGCGATGATGCATACCAATGAAATTCTTCAAGAAATTTTTGTATAAATCTCATAAATAGTTAATACCATAATTGGAATTACTAACATTATATAATCTAATTGTAAGTAATTTTTATTTTTCTTTCTATGATTAAATATCCTACTAAAAATATGCCAACCATGGATTCAAAAATCAATTCCTACAATATTTAATATATCTAAATTTGTATTAAAAATAACTCTAAATAATTCTCTAAAAATGAAATGGAATTAGAGATAATACCAATAAAATCAATATTTCTTTTATTAGATAATTGATTCAATAATTTAGCTAAAAACAGAGCAAAAATAAAATTGAATGATTACATACATAAACCACATTTGGATTGCTCCACCACTATTTTTGTGGAAAAATTCCATTATGATTTTTAATGCATCTAAAAAAACTAAAAAAATTATATTTTTATTTATTAAATAACTTTGTACCGTTGTGGTTAATACTGAATAAACAAACAATAATATTATAAATTGTGGAAATTCTTTTTATAAAATTTCAAATAATCAATTTTACCTATCAACTTAGGTAATACTAATCCACTAGATAACATAAAAAATATTGGAACTCCCACTCTATCAATACTATAAAAATACTTTTTATAATATCATTTTTAACACCCTATTTGTTCATGGACATGTGTAAAAACAACAAGTAATATTGCTATTGTCCGTGCTTCATCTAAATAAAAATTCTATTCTTTTCAAATTCTTTTCTCCACCACTTCCAAAGCAACTTCAAACACATGATGCATATCATAATATTTATAATTTGCTAATCTTCCACCAAAAATAACATTTTTCTTCTTTTTCTGCCAATTCCTGATATTTTTTTAAAAAAATCTCAGTATTTTTCATTATTTACCGGATAATAAGGCTCATCTCCTTGTTTCCATTCTACTGGATATTCTCTAGTTATAACAGTTTTAGGCTGTTTTCCAAATTCAAAAGTGCTTATGCTCTATTATTCTCGTATAGGAACTTCTCTTTCATTGTAATTTACTACTGCATTTCCTTGATGATTTTTCTTCATCTAAAGTTTCATGTTCAAACCTTAAGCTTCTATATTCCAAAACTCCATATTGGTAATCAAAATATTGATCTATCATTCCTGTAAATACTATTTTTATCAGCTTTTTGTAGTAATTCTTCCTTCTTCTCAAAAATCAGTATCTAACTCTACATCAATTCCTTCTAATAACTTATCAAAAATTACATTATATCCACCTTCAGGAATTCCTTGATACTTATCATTAAAGTAGTTATTGTCATAAGTATATCTTACAGGTAATCTTTTTAATAATAAATGCTGGCAATTCAGTACACTGTCTTCCCCCACTGTTTTTCAGTATATCCTTTTATAAATTTTTCATATATATCTTTTCCAACAAGGGAGATTGCCTGTTCTTCCAAATTTTTTAGTTCTGTTATGTTACTTTCCTTTACTTGACTTTCTATTTTCTTTGCTTCCTGTGGTGTAACTACTCCCCATAATCTGTTAAAAGTATTCATATTTAAAAAAGGCAAATTATAGATTTTTCCCTTTATAATTAGCTATCGGTGAATTCATATAATTATTAAATATACAAAATTGATTTACATAATCCCATATTTCCTTATTATTCGTGTGAAAAATATGTGCTCCATATTTATGAACATTAATATCTTCTACTTTTTCACAATACATATTTCCACCTACATGATTCCTTTTTATCTATTACTAGACATTTTTTCCTCTTTTTGTTGCTTCATACGCAAATACTGCTCCAAAAGGACCTGCTCCTACTATTAAATAATTATATTTCATTTTTCCTCCTAATTTTAATTTATATTAAGTAAAATAATTTCACATATTTTTAGCTATTTTTATAAATTTCACATATGTCCTTGTTTTTTTCCCATCATTTTTAACTTTACCTTTTTCAAGCCAAACAACTCTGTCACACAAATCTTCAATCTGCTGTATTGAATGTGACACAAAAAGAACTTGTTCCTCCTGTATCATTTCCCTTATTTTCTTCTCACATTTTTCCTGAAAGTGAAAATCTCCTACTGCTAAAATTTCATCTGCTATCAATATATCAGGTTCTACAACTGTTGCAATAGCAAATCCTAATCTGGCATACATTCCGGAAGAAAAAAATTCTTCAAAGGAGTATCTAAAAAAATATTCCAGTTCTGAAAAATTGAACAATCTCATCAAATTTGCTTTCAATAAATTTTCTACTATAGCCTAAAACTGCTCCATTTAAAAATATTTTCTCTTGCTGTAAGTTCAGGATCAAATCCTGCTCCAAGTTCTATTAATGGAGCTATTTTTACCATTTATTTGGGTGGTTATTCTGTTGGTTCAATACTCCTGCAATTACTTTTAAAAGCGTACTTTTTCCAGATCCATTTAAACCTATTATTCCTAATATTTCTCCCTTTTTCTAAATTTATACTTACATCCTTCAATGCCCAAAACTCCTTAAAAAGTTCTCTTTTTAATAATTTTATAATATATTCCTTAAAAGAATGTATTATTTCTGAACTCATATTAAATCTCATCGATATTTTTATCAACTTTGACTATATCACTCATAATCCCTCTTTCCTTTTTATTTTCATATTATAAATTATATATGTAAAATAAAATTTTTCTGATTTTTAGTAAATACATATATTCCTAGACTTAGAGATAAAAACTATTAAAATACATGTTAAATGACTTTTGTAATACTGGGATTTTACCATAATAATATATTTCTCTAAACATTGAAACGAAATAATACAATGGATTATAGTCTATAAGAAATTTATATTGTTCAGGAATAATTTCTTTTTGGATAAAAACAAAAGGTGTAAGATAGTTTAAAAGCCGTAACCAAAACTCCATATAAATGAAACATATCTCTAAAATATACTGCTATTGTTGACAATAAAAGACCTATTCAAAACAAAACAGAACATAAATAACTGGTATAATTCCTAAAAAAACATAGATAACTTAAACTGAACATTTGTTATCACAAGCATTAAAAATAAACCTGGTAATGATAGTACAAAGTTTACACAGCTTGAAAGAACTCTTGCTAACGGAAATATATATTTGAGAACATAAACTTTTTATTAGTGAACTATTTTTCAAGTATTGACCCCATTGATGTATTTGTTGCTTCAACATAAAAATTAAAAACCAATTGTCCTGTCAATAAATATACAGGAAAGTTTTTCAATCGCAAATTTAAAAAAATGAAGAAAAAGACCATTGCTGTAATTAACATTGTAAAAAGGATTTAACATACTCCATAATATTCCCAATACAGATCTTCTATATTTTTCTTTATATCTCTCTTTACAAGTTCTATTAGTAAATCTCTATAATTATAGAGCTGTATCATGTTTATTTCCTCCCATGTCTAAATAATTTTCCCAAAATTCAAATGAATGATAATATTGTTTTTGTTTAAAATTTTTCCTTATATTATTAAAATTTTTCGAAATATAAATTGATAATTTTAATATTTCTATCTGATTTTTAAAAATTATGTTGTTGCTTTTGAAAGAATTATTAACTCCTGATGATATTTATCAGGCTCAATTTCGTCAAAAACTTCTAGTCCTTTTTTATATCTTGAAGAGCTTTTTTTCATCATAAAAGTTTCTATTTTTCGCATTTTTAGAATATTGTTTCCACATCTTAATATAATATTTTCCCAAAAATCTAACTTACTATAATTTATCTTATCCGTTAAAAATTTGTCATTATATTATTTCTCACAGTGTAATAATAAAGATAAGGTGAATATTTCCACTAAAATCTTCATGCCACACCGAAAGACCATTTAAATTTATTATGTTAGAATTATTTCTAAGTGAATATTCTACATCATCTCCTTTTATAAAAATGGTGAAGGTAATCCTCTTTTTACATTATCTACTGAAAAACAACAAAAACCACCAAGCAGCATACTTTAACTTGATTTTTCTTCTTTTTCATTAATCAAAACTTCTTTTTCATTTGTTAAATTTTTTTATTTTTCCTATACTTACATTGCGATATTTTTCCATATACCTACTTTTTTCACATTGTATCTTAGGGCTTCTCTTTTATAAGCATACTTCCACCAATAAAATATTCTCTATATTCTTTTTAAAATTATTAAAAACTCAATAATCTTTCAAAATACTCTCTTCTATTTCTATATCATCATCCATCAATAATATATGAGTAGCTTTATCTCTAACAACTTCTATAATCCCTCTTGTAAATCCTCCTGCTCCACCATAATTCTTATTTTTTAAAAAATTTTTACATTTTCTGGGGGTTTGTAAAGACTTAAAGTTTTAGCGTTATCTACTATATGACTTTCATTCTGTTTTTAATAAAATTTTTTATTATCCTAGAAAAAGAATCTAAAAACTTTTTGTACATATGCCTCTCTTTTATAAGTACATATTATTAATGCTAAATTTACTTTATTTTGATTAATATTATGTACATTTTCTGAAAATATAATCTATTTTGCTTATTTTTATTTAAATATTTTTGTTCTATTTCAAAATATATTATGCCTTTTTATTTCCCTAAATTACAAATTTCATATACGTTATGTTCTTTTTCTTATAGTTTTTATTTCTATTATTTCTATTTTATTTTTCACTAATTTTTTTATTGTAAACTTTTTATGTTAAAAGTTTCATCATAATTTCTCAAATTTACTTTTTATTAATAAATTTTTAAATTTGTATATTTTTCCCATTTTTTTCAATAGAAAAAGAATTAAAAAGTATCAAAAACTTACCCATTCTCCTTTATCTCTCATATATAATTCTTTGGGTCTATTTTTCAGAAGGAAAAAGTACTCTCTGTAATATCATTTTATTCCTCTTTATTAATTTTGTATGATATTTTCGTAATCCATGTAGTGACCAATGCAACAAATAATACAATGATTTTTATAATTCCTAATCTTTCAATTTTATAGTATACTTTTAAATTGAGGTAAAATCATTTATATTTCTTTTTGTTATACCATTCTTATGTATTCTATATCTAGCTAAAATTTCTGGATTAGCATATCCAAAATCAATGTTTTTAAAATTTTTCAGCCAATAAACATAGTCATCTCTTATACTGCCTAATGATTCTTCAAAATAGTACTTTTCCTATTTGTTTAGTATCATAAAAGAGTTAACATTCCTATTGGTAAAAATTTAAGTATATCTTTATAACTCACCTTATCTTTTACAATATAAGTTTAGTATTTCTTTATTATTTTCATCTATCATATAGTAAGAACAGTACACTAAACTTGCTTTTATTTGCTTTTTAAAAATTTCATTTTGTTCTTCAAGAAAATTATTTAACCATAAGTCATCGCTATCCAAAAATGCTATATATCTCCCTTGAGCTTGTCTCAAAGCTTTATTTCTAGCATATGCTGATCCTTTATTTTTCATAAAGTTTGATTAATTTTATTCTTTTATCATTATAGCTTTTATTATTTCTATGCTTTTATCTTTTGAACAATCATCTACGATTAACAATTCCCAATTTTTATAAGTTTGATTTAAAATTGTATCTATGCTGTCTTTTATAAATCTTTCTCCATTATAATTAGGCATAATTATACTTATAAGTTCCATTTCTCCCCTCCTCTAGTATTTTTGATTTTTAACTATTTTCCTTTCCCGAACAAAACAGCTTTAGCCGTTTTCATAACAACAAGTACATCAAGTATTAAATCCTGATGTTTTTAAAATAGTATAAATCGTATTCAAGTCGCATCTTCTAAATTTTTTCTCCATATGGGAACATAACTTGAGCCCATCCAGTTATTCCTGGTTTTTATAAGATGCCGTAAATTATAATAATTTATCTGCTTTTTCAGTATTCTTTAGCTAATATGTCCCATTCTGGACGCGGACCTACAAAACTCATTGTTCCTTTTTAGTATATTCCAAAGTTGAGGTAATTCATCAATTCTTGTTTTTTTCTCATAAATTTTTCCAAATTTTTGTTACTCTAATATCGTTGTCTCAAAAGTATATTTTGAATATTTACTTGGATCATGCATCTTCATACTTCGAAATTTATAAACTTTAAAAAGGTTGCATATTCTCACCTATTCTTACCTGCTTAAATATTACTGGTCCTTTTGGATTCAAATTTAATAATTATTGCAGTTATTAATACTACTGGGGAAAAATTATTATTAAAAGTAAAGCTAATATTAAATCCATTCCACGTTTTATATTTTTGCATTTCATTATTTAAAATATCAAATCCATTCGATTCAAGCAACCATTCTTCATTTATTTTTATCTATATCAATTTTTCTTTTGAATATCTTCATTAAATTCTTCATAATTTATTATTTTTCAAACCATTTATTTTTAAATCAAAAAGTCGTTTTTAAATATTTCTTAAAAATCTGGACTGTCTCATATCTTTTTACAATCACTAAAAATATCAATACTTTTTCAGAAATTATTTTTCTCATTTCATCATAATTTCCAATTAGATATTTTGTTACTCTACTTTTTATTATTGGAAATGTACCCAATATAGTTATAATCAAGAGTATTTATAATATCTTCCTGAATATTGTTTTTAATATGATTTGAGCCAAATATTAATACATTTCGCTTTTTCATATAAAGAGAACACATAATTCTTCTAAAAATTACTTGAAAAAGAATAATAATGCAAACACACATTGATACGTTTCCAGAAAGCATAAAGCATTATGGAAAAATTACGTCAATTCCTAAATTTATAAATACATCTTTTTAGTCTGAAGCGTTCAGCGTAAAAATCTAACTGTCCAAATATAAAATTTATGAATATGAATAAAAATAAATATGAAAATTTGTTAGATATTTTATTACATAATCATATTTATCCAACAAAAACTATAGATTATATACAGGATAAATATATATAATAAACGTATATAAATATTCTTATTTAATTTTCATAATTATTCACCCTCACTTGGCAAATTATATTACAATTATTTTAATTTCTTAATAAAAATTAAATTAAAAAGTATATCTTATTTTTTAAATAATTATAAATATTGACATCACGAGTATAACACATTTCAATATCAAATTCAAGTAAGTTTTAAAAATTCTTGTCTATTCAAACTTAAAAATGATATAATTTAGTAAAAATTAGGAATAGAGGATTTTTATGTATGATTTTACAGCCTGTATAGTAACTTATAATACGGAACAAGAAGAATTAAATAAATTTTAAACTGTTTCAAAAAGATAAAATTGAAGTTTAAATTGTGGATTTCTGATAATTCTGAAAAGGATATATTAGAAATTTTATGAAAATTTTTCAGATGATCGGATTAAATATATCTTTAATAATTCAAATAAAGGATTTGGAGCAGGACATAACATTGTATTACAAAAATTAATTGAAGAGAATGAAAAATCTGAATTTCATTTAATGATAAATGCAGATGTTTTTAAAGAAAATACAATTGAAAAGATTATTGCCTATATGAGGAAAAATTCTGATATTGGACAGATAGGACCTAGAATATATGAATCTAATGGGAAATTAACAGATCATGTAGATTACTTCCAACACCATTAAATTTAATATTTAGAAGATTTTTTCCAGTAAAATCAATTGTAGAAAAATGGACTACAGCTATGAAATGAAATGGTATGATTATAAATCAATAATAGAAGTTCCGATTTTTATCAGGATGTTTTATTTTTGTACGAACAGATATTTTTAAAAGATATTGGTGTATTTGATGAAAGATACTTTATGTATATGGAAGATTATGATCTATGCAGAAGAATTGGAAAAATATAAAGTAGTATTTTATCCAAAAAGTAAACATAGTTCATGAACATGGAAAAAGCATCTTATAAATCACGAAAAATGATGATAATACATATAAAATCAGCAATAAAGTATTTCAATAAGTGGGGATGGATTTTTTTGATAAAGAACGAAAAATAAAAAAATAGAAAAATGTATACAAGAATATAATAAATAAATTTCTTTTATATTAATCTTAAATACATTAAAACATGGGCTATTTTTCTTATTTTTTTAAGATACCAGCCCATGCTTTTTTTACTTTGTATTATACTTATTCATTAATTTTTGAAATTGTCATATCATCTTTTTATATCGTCTATCAAATTAAACATTCTTTCTCTTGAATCTTTTACAATTTCCTTTTCTTCTGGTGAGAATTTTTCCCAATACAAATCCAATTGTTTCTTCTTTTGTTTTGGGCTTTCCAATTCCAAACTTTATTCTCACAAATTCATTTCCCACGTGAGAAATAATCGATTTTATTCCATTATGTCCTCCAGCACTTCCAGTTTGCTTAATTTTCAATTTTTCCAAACGGCATATCCATATCGTCATAAATCACAAAAAGCTCTGTTTTAGGATCAATCTTAAAAATCTAATCGCTTCTCCAACAGCTTCTCCGCTCAAATTCATAAAAGTTGCAGGTTTTTGGTAAAAACCTTGTCTCCGTAGTAATTAGTTTGTACAAAAATCGATTTAAACTTTTCTCTAATATCTGTTATATTTTTTCTTTCAAATATTCATCTATAAAAATAAATCCTATGTTATGTCTAGTTAATTTATACTGTTCTCCTGGATTTCCCAAGCCTACTATTAGTTTCATTAAATTTTTTTCTCCTTTTTCTTTGTTAAATTTTCTTTTCAAATTATATCAAATTTATAAATGAAATACAAAGATATAATTTTTAAATATACTCAAACTTCTTTAAAATTGAACTAACAAAAAACAAATTTAGAGTTCAATAGAATAATTATCATTTTTAAATTTAATTTTTAAAGTAATTAGCCTTATATATTCACTATTGTTCAATGTTCAATAATTATTATCAGCTTTCCCTTTGAAAATTCCACATTAGCTTCATTTTGACAAATCACATTGCTTACAAGCCTAGAACTTTCCCTTTTCACATCAATCTTATTTGTTTCAAATTTAAACCCTTTCAATGTTAATTTTTCCACTTTTTCACTAATTGGAATAATAGAAAATCCATATCCTTTTTATTTTCTAGAACAAAAGGTTTTTCGGCATAAAAATTTCTTCATTTTCTTCCAAAAATACTAAATTTTTATGCTTTTCCATTAAAAATAAGTTACTTAATGTCATATCAATTCTTTTTCCGAGCCCACCAACAATAAATATTTTTCAAATAATTTCTATTTTTTTCTCAATTTTACTGATTTCTTCCAAAATCAATTCAAAAATCCGTAAAATCCTTATCCTTCGGAACTTTTTCATCAAAATATTTTTTATTTTTATAATATTCCAAAACTCCTTTTTCAATCGAATCCAAATCCCCAACAATCACTTCTGGCATTTTTCCCATATTTAAACGCAAAATTTGCTCCACCATCCGCACAAAAACAAACTGTATTTTTCCGAAATCAATTTATCCATAAATTCCTGCGAATATTTATACTCCCCATTCAAAAAAATCACATATTTTTCTCCATTTTTCTCCCTTCAGATAAAAATTTAATATATTTATTATACTGCTTTATCTAGCTATTTACAAGATTATAAAAATCCCTTTAAATTTTTATGAATCTTCAAAATGACCTTAAATCCTCCATATTCACTATGTTTCATCATAACTTTACCATTATGAACATCAATAATTTGTTTTACAATGAGAAGTCCCAAACCGTGCCCGCTGCTCTGTCGTATTTTTTATCACAAACCATATAATGTGGGGCATTATTGAGCTTTTTCCAGCTCTTTGTCAGAAACTCCTGTTCCATTATCTTCAACGCAAATTATGCAATTTTTCATCTTCTTTACTGATATATAAATTGTACATCCATTTTCATTGTGATTAATGCTATTTTGAATTAAGTTCGACAAAGCTCGTTTTATCAAATTACTGTCGATATTAGCAAAGCAAGATACAAGTTCATTTTTTCGTCTTCCACTCTATCGGAAAATTTTTCATCAATATCCATGTTCAAAAATCAACAATAACTTGCCTAACGACTGCTACTACATTTTCTTTTTCTGCTCAAAAAGGCTGCATATTATATTCTAATTTTTGAAGCAAGGTTCAAATCATTTATTAAATTTTTTTATACGTTCACTTTTGTTTCAAAATGACAGAAAGCTTTTTATCCGTTTCATCTGATAAATTTAAAAGATGTTTTTTCAATTGGCTTGTGTAGCCATTATCATTGATAACGGAGTACGAATATCGTGGGAAACTCCGGCAATCCAGTTGGCTCGTGCTGTGTCTTTGTTCCGCAATTGTTCTCTTTGATTTTTGCAAAATTTCGAAGTTTTTATTTATACTTTTTGCAAGTTCTGACAAAACGCCTTTTTCTTTAACATGTACAGGCGTATCTTTATGCAAATTTTGTATGCCTTTTATTATTGGATTTACAGAACTTAAAAGTTTAGAGTTGGAAATAATGTATATTAAAAAAATATGAAAATTATGTTTAGACAAAAAGCATAAGTAAAAAATTTTTGGAATATTTTTTGACAAGTCCATATTTCCAGTTGGCTACTGGGTATTTCCAATAACTATTTTTAGGATAGCCTAGCACTGAGTAAATTATTTTTCAACTTTGGAAGTGAAAACAGGATAATTTTTTTATGTATGCATGTGAAAATATGGCAATATCAGATATTGAGTATTCTTTTGGAATATCATCAGGTAAATTGTCTGTTTGCCATATAACTTTCTTTTGAATCATTGTCAATCAAGATTGCCCATATATTTTTGTTTTTAAGTCAGCAGTCATTTCGTCAGGCAAGGTGTATTTGCCATTTTCAAATTTTAACATATCTGCTACTTTTAAAAGTATAGTTCATGGGAGGATTTTTGACACATATTTAACAATCCATAGTCCATATAAAAAATATTTAAGAATAGAAGTAGGACAAAAACTTAATATTAAGGTTATTATAAAACGGCGTATTAATTTTAGTATGCTTTTTCATATCATTTTCCCTCCACAATTAATTTAGTAGCTAATCCTTTTCATTGTTATTAATGACACAGGATGGGAAGGATTAATCTCAATTTTTTTCTCTAATACGTCTTATATGTGTCATCAGTGAATTTGTATAAACATAGGCATTTTTCACCCCATACAGCTTCACACAATGTATCAATGGTTACAATACGTCCTGCGTTTCGGTAAAGAGTCTGTAATAATTCATATTCCTTTGCAGTTAACAGTATATTTTTATTATCTTTTACAATTTCTCACATGAAAAAAATCAATTTGACAGCCATTTAAATTTACAATTGGACTTTCTTTTTGTAAGTTCGCCGTAAAATAGCAGTAATTCTGAATAAAAGCTCTTTTGGCAAAAAGGCTTTACAATATAGTCATCCGCCCCCAATCCAAAGCCCTTGAATTTATCCTCATCTTCTCACGTGCTGTAGAAGTAATATTGGATAATTACTGGTTTTTCTCAACTTTTTCCAGTAATTCAAAACCGTTTCCATCTGGAATCATAATATCCAGTATCGCTAAATCAGGCTGTTTTTTTCTTCAACGCATTTCATAGTTTCCTTCACGCTTTTTGCAGTCTGTATATTTTTATACCCGTAATCAGCTAAAAATTGATATAGTCATATCTAAAATTTCCTGCTCATCATCAACAATTAAAATACATTTATTTGTCAAATATTTTTTTCAATCATTTCAAAAATCTCCTTTTATTGCTATTTAAAAATTTTTATCAATTAATTATAGCATATAAATTAATTTCAGTTTTTATTTTTTTCAAAAAGTAAGGTAAATGTAAAGTAAGGAGAATGTTGCTGTAAGGTTGATGTGGTAATATATAGAGTGTAGGAAAGGAAGGAAGTATAAAATAAATATTAAAAAATTAATAGATGAGAGGAAGATTATTATGAAAATAGAACTAATAAAAATTAAGCGATGATGTTTTTGCAGATAAAAAAACAACATTTAATGGCTAGCAGAATAGCATTAATTATGAGCGCAGTACCTATTTTTAAGTCAAATTATGTCAATATTTAAGGTAAATTATGTAATAGCACATATGTTTTGGTGCAGTAAATGCCTTGTGTATTCTATGCTCTTTCGTGTTATCTGTTTTATGCATAAAAAAATCAAAAATCGTAATTTTTATGAATGTTTGCTCAATAATAATAAGTGGATTTTTTATGCTTGTTGTTGCAGTGTTGATGGTTATAGGTTTAATTTATACTATTGCTTATGTAGTAAAAACACTAGAAGAATTAGGAATTTTCGTATAATATTATTTCAAATATTTGAATTTCATATTATAAGTGAAAAATCTGATTAGATAAAAAAAGGCTGTCTCATAAGGTTAATTTTATGAAACAGCCAATTTTATTAAAAAAACATAATTCAAAAATTTTCCAATTCTCAAATTTATGTTTTATAAATTTATTAAAAATCTTAATATCTCAAAAACTTAACTTTTCATATCATAAAAATTTTTCCAAAATCAGTAAAATTTCTTCCCCATAATCCTTGATTTTTCCGCTTCCCCATTCCCTTTAACTGCGAAAGTTCTTCCATATTTTTAGGATTGGTTTTTGCAATATTTGCCAAAAAGCTGGTTTGAAGCGATAATATACGGTGGATAGCCCAAAAGTTGCGCTTCTCCTGCCCGCCATTCCTTTAATATCTTGTATAGTTCCATTTCATCTTCTGTTAAATATTCCATATAATTTTTATTAGTTTCTTTTAAATTCTTTCACATCTTGTGTAAAATTATCCTTTCAGAATTTTTATTAAATTTATCTGCTTTTTCACACTCAACAAAAGGTAGTCAGTAATATTTTTCCCTCAATTTTAACCAATTCAGCCTGATATTTCACGATTTTTAACATCTTTTAACACTTTTTCCCAGTTTTTCCTGCTCAAATTCCTCCATTTTATCATCAAATGGCAATATTACTATCTTTAACACCTCAATTTCCCCTCTTTATTTAAAAATTTGTAACTTTTTATTCATTCAAATATTTTACAAATTCCTTTTTCACTCATCCCAATTTCTTTAGTATTTTTATTCACTTCAGCCTTCAAGTAATTATCAATTTCATCTCTAGTAAATTCGGCTATAATTTTATTATTTGAAACATCTTCATATTTCACAAAATGATAAATTTTTCAATTAAAGCAAATAACACAGCCGAATTTTTAAGAAACTCATTTTTCAGGAATTTTTCCAGAATTTATATTTAATTTCACAAGTATTCCATAAGGCTCTTTTTCCGACAAAATTTGGACAGAATTATAACTTGTTTCCTTGGGATATTTTTAAATTTGATAAAATATTTATTACTTTAGAATTATCGCCCACATATTTTTGCTTTATATTCATAAATATTTTTTATTAGAATTTTTGTGATTTACCACATGCTGTAAAAATAACGCATAATATTAATAAAACTATTATTTCAAACTTTTTATTTTTCATAGCAATCACCTCTAAATTCGATACTTCTATTGTCTTAACACCGCACCATAATCCTTCTCAACCTTAGCCACAATTTTATTGGAAATATCTACAATTTCTTTTTTTCTTCCAGAGTTTTACTCTTATCTCTTAGAACTACGCTGATTGCCACACTCTTCATTCCTGGCAGTACTCCTCACACCTTGATAAATATCGAATAGTTCCACTTTTTTTCTATTTTCTTGTCTACTTTTCTGGATTGTTTTTAAGACATCTCCAACTAGGATTTCTTCCTTCATAACGAATGCAAAATCTCTTGGAACTGCCGGATATTTTACAATTCCTTGATAATTTTACCTTTTTACCGATATATTTCTGAATCAAGTCAATGTTAAATTCTCCAACTAGAACTGATGTTTTCCCTAAGTCAAAGTTTTTCCAGCACATCTGGATGAATTTCTCCAAAACTTCCAATTAATTCACGACCAACAAACACATCAACTGAACGTCCAGGATGGAACTGGCTTTGCTCAGAACGTTTTATCATATAGTTATTGAATTTAAGCTGTGTAAAGATTTCTTCTACAATTCCCTTCAAATCGTAAAAATCGTAAGGAACAGGTTTTGGATTCCACAATGTCTTGTCGTTTTCCTCAGCCAGAATTATTCCCAATTTCACTTCTTCTTTTGCCAATTCTTCAGATTTTTCAAAAGTTCTGCTCACTTCAAAGAATCTGATATTTGAGACATTTCTGTTAATGTTGTCCTTTGCGTTTTTAATAAGGCTGTAAAGCAATGTCGGACGCAATGTTACAAAATCCTCTGTAATTGGTTTTAGCACGTCAATCAGTTTTTCCTGTGCAACTGTATATTTTATTTTTTCCATCGCATCTTTTGGAACAAAGCTGTAGTTGATAACTTCCTTAAGTCCTGCATTTGATGCAATAAGTTTTACCTGCGTAGAAAGTTTTGTTGTGTCAATAACTGGATGTTCACTAATATCCAGTTTTGGTAAAATGTTTTCGATGTTGTCAAAACCATACATTCTAATAATTTCTTCAAAGTAGTCCTGCTCATTTTCCAAATCGTCACGATAACTTGGTGCAGTCAATGTCAAAGTTTCTCCATTATCTACAACTTCAATTTCAAGTCTAGTTAAAATTCCAATAACAGTTTCACGAGGAATTACTTTCCCAACAAAACGGTTCAGTCTTTCAAAATTAAGTTCAGCAGATTTTTTCTCATAAGGGACAGGATAATTATCAACAGCTCCAGCCAATATTTCTCCACCTGCTACTTCCTGAATCAAATTTGCAAGTCTATTTATCACATTAATCGCATTTTCCTCGTCCACTCTTCTTTCAAATCTGTATGAAGAATCACTTGATAAAGTCAATCTTCTTGAAGTTTTTCTCACATTTTGCGAGTTAAAGTTTGCCACTTCCAGAAGGATATTTTTTGTGTTTTCAGTAATTTGTGAATTTTCTCCGCCCATTACACCACCAAGTGCTACAGCCTTCACTCCATCTGAAATTACAATATCATCACTATTTAACTCTCTTTCCTGTTCGTCAAGCGTAACCAGTTTTTCATTTTCAAGCCCCGCTCTCACAACAATCTTTCCACCTTCAATTTTATCCAGATCAAAAAGCATGATTAGGTTGATTAAGTTCCATCATAACAAAATTTGAAACATCTACAATATTGTTAATACTTCTGATTCCGATAGATTCCACTCTTTCCTTAAGCCATTTTGGACTTTCCTTAACCGTTACATTTTTAATAATTCTAGCCACATATCTTTTTGCCAAATTGCTGTCTGCAATTTCAACCGAAAATATTGTCAGCAGTTTTTTTCGCTACTTTCAGTATTTTATCCCAAAACTAGGATATTTAACTTCTTTCCCGTAATAAGCCCCCAGTTCTCTTTGCAATCCCAATATGCGACAGACAATCAGGACGATTTGGCGTAATTTCCAGCTCGAACACAGTATCATTAATTCCCAAATATTCCTTCATTGGTATTCCAGCAGGTGTATCTTGAGGTAAAATCATAATTCCATCAGAATCTTTACCAATATTCAGTTCTTCTTCTGAACAAAGCATTCCATTTGATTCCACACCTCTTATCTTCCCTTTTTAATAACAAAGTCTTCAGCCAGTTTTGCTCCAACCTGTGCTAAAAACAACCTTATCTCCAGCCTTATGATTAGATGACCACATACAACCTGCAAAATTTCCTTCCCATTATCCACTTTACAAATCGTCAAATGATCCGAATCAGGATGCATCTCCTTTTCAACAATATGTGCCGTTACAACATTTTCCAAGTTTTCCCCCAGCACCTCAATTTTTTTCCACTTCCTGCCCAATCATAGTAAGGGCATTCTCCATTTCATTTATTTCTATTCCATCTAAATCTATATACTGCTTTAACCAGTTCAACGAAATCAGCATTTTTTCTCCTTATTTTTTTCTTTTTATTTCAAATATATTATCTGTTTTTATTTTTATTATTAATAAATATTTTTCCTACAATTTTATACTTATCCTTTTTAAAAGCAAAGGGAACAATCGCTATCCCTTTGCAATCCCGCTTTATCTAAGAAATTTTTTTGAAACAAAAACGAAACTCGCTTCGTAAAACTTCGCTCAAACAATCGTTTTCATTTCAAAAATCACGACATTCTTAACTTAAATTTCAGTAGATAATTTAGTTAAATAAAATATTAAGTAAAATTTCGTTAAAGGAAAAAAAGAATTGTCTGAGCTTTTGAAAAAAATATTTTTAAATAAAATCTATTTATCAATATTAGAAAAACTTATATTCAAAAAGCGAGTTTTTCTTTTTTTCTTTTTATAAGAAAGTTTTGCGTAAAGCGGGGATGCAAGGGCATGGCATTTTGATGCCCTTGCGTTAAAAAATAAATATGAAAAAATTATTAATCTACAAATCTAAAATCAAAATTCAAAAAAATATGTTTTTATTATTTTTTTATAAATAATTCAGGTTTTTTTCTATATATTTCATATTTTTTTGAAAAACAATTTCTCAGTCTTCTTCTCAATTTGTATATTTTTATTGTTCTTATTTTTCTAAAACCGTAATTTTTTTCCAATTTCCTTCCAAAAATAATTTTTCTAGAATTTCGCCTTTTTTTGATTTTTCCACTCTAATTCCATCTTTACTTAAAAATATATAAATATATTTTAACTTTTTCCAAGTTTTTTTATCCATATTTAAACTAAAAATCTTGTCTTTCATTAAATTATTTTTCTTCAATAATTCCGAATTTAAAGTCAAAATTATCCTTATTTTTTTAAATCTTTGCTTAATTTATCTTTAAAAACAAATTCAACATAATTTTTTTACAAACAATTTTGAAGCCATCCTGTTTAATTTCAAATTTATTGTAATTTTTTTCCAAATTATTATTTATTAAATTTTTCTTTATTTTTCACTTCAATAACGAGAAATTCAATATTATCAGAACCATTTTTTTAAATTTAAATAAAAATAATTTTTCACATCTCCAAAAAAATATTTTTCTTTTTTTCAAGACATCTTCAAAGCCATTTTCATAAAAAAATATTTCCCAACAGAACTTTCCTCCATTTTCAGCCGTAAAAACTGAATTGGCACAAATGCCACAACAAAAATTCAATCCAGAATAAAAACTCAAAATAATTTTTTCCCCAGTTCACAAGCGACGAAATTACAAGGAAAAAAATCCCAAAATAATACAAATTGCCATAATAAATGTGGTTTTTTATAATCAAAACTTGTGAAATTCCAGCTTTTTCCAACTATTTTTCCTAATATTTTTTTCCTTCATCTTTCCAAATTATCTCACTTTATCTTTTCTAAATTTTTTTCCATTCTTACAATTCCTTCATCATCTGCTTTATTTACTCCATTTTTGTAGCTATATCCCATTTTCTTATAAAACAGGATAGCTGTAATAGATGCAGGTACTTCGATTCTTTTTGGCTCTTAAAAAAATATTCATCTTTTTCCAATGTTTCAATAATTTTTTTCGTCCTATTCCCTTTCCCTGATGTTCAGGTGAGATAAAAAAATAGTAAATAAAGAACTTTCATCAATTTTATCCCAATATGGTGCAATTGCTCCACATCCAATAATATTGCCCTTTTCTTCAACAACATAAAAAAATGTGTCCACGAGGCTCTTTTAAGAACATTTTTCAGGCTGGAAATTATTTACGTGATTTTCTATTGAATCAGCAGAATAATCTTTTATATTCGTTTTTCTGCAATGTATCAATAATCAATTCAGATACTTTTTAGCGTCTTTTTCTTCAAATCTGCGTATTTTCATATTCTTCTCCGCTTTTTTTAAATTTATTTATAAATCTCTTTCCTATGCCCAATATCAAAAAAATATAAATTGTTATTTTTTTCATCAATAATTGTAGCTAAAATTCTGTAATTTCCAACTCTATATCGCCATTTTCCCTTATATTTACCTTGTAGTGCTTTTTCCCTGACTACGTGGATTTTTCAAGTTTGCTTAATGTATTTTTTTAAATAATCTAAAATTAGAAATTGATTTTTTTATCCATTTTGAGTAATTTCTTTTTCGCTTTTTCTATTTCAATTTTATAATAATTCATTTTTCAAAGCCTAGCTCCTTTATTACATCATTCAATGAATAAAATTTTCCATCGCTTTCTTCTATCGCCTTATCTAATTCTTTTAGCATCTCTTAAATCTTCCAGATATTCTCTCAATAAAAGCAGATAGCACTTCATTTTCATTTTCTCCATTTTCTCTTACTTCTTTTTTTAAATTCATTCATTAAGTTTGAATTTACATCAACTGTATACAACATTTTAACCTCCCTTTAAATTTTTGATATACAATAACAAGCAGACCTGTCTGTTAAAAATTGATTCAAAAAAATCTCTCATCATTTTCAAAAAAACGCCCTCAAATCGTCAATTCCATATTTAAGCATTGTAATTCTCTCAAGCCCTAGCCCGAATGCAAAACCTTGATATTTTTTTCGGATCAATTCCAACACCTTCCAGAACTTTCGGATTTACCATTCCGCTTCCTAGAATTTCAAGCCATCCAGTCCCTTTACAAACTCTACATCCAGCTCCTTTACAAACTCCACATTCTACATCCATTTCAGCTGATGGCTCTGTAAATGGAAAGAAGTGCGGACGGAATCTTACTTTTCTGTCTTCTCCAAATATTTTTTTCACGATATTTTCAAAAATCGCTTTAAAATTAGCAAAAGAAACATCTTCTCCAATCATAAGCCCTTCCATCTGATGGAACATTGGCGTATGTGACACATCGTAGTCTGGACGGTAAACTTTTTCCAATTGAAATCATTCTAAATGGCGGTTTTCTGTCTTCCATATATCTAATTTGCATACCAGAAGTCTGTGTTCTTAGCACAACATTTTCTTCTTCGATGTAAAATGTATCTGAAATTTCACGTGACGGATGTGTTTTTGGAATATTTAATGCGTCAAAATTGTATTTTACATATTCCACTTCTGGTCCATCCACAATGTCAAATCCCATTGTAGAAACGATGTCCTTTATTTCCATAACTGTCTTTGTAAGCGGATGAAGCGAACCCGCGTTAGCCTTTCTCCCTGGCAAAGTCACATCTATAGTTTCATTTTTCAGTCTTTGCTGTTTTGCAATTTCCTTCAAGTCAGTATTTACTTCTTCAAATCTATTTTTGCAGTACGTTTTTTTATTTCATTCGTAACTTTCCCAAATTCAGCCCTCTTTTCAGCCGCAATCCCAGCCATTTCCTTCATAATAGCTGTAAATTCCCTTTTTTCCCCAATATTTTAACTCTCAAGTCATTCAATTCCTCGAGATTTTTCTACTTCTTTAAGTTTTTGCTAACACTTCTTCTCTCAAGTGTGCCAATTTGTCTAACATTTTTTTCCTCCTATTTTACTTCATTTTGTAATATGCTTGAATTTCTTTTTCATAAAAAGTATTATAGCATATTTATTATTAAAAAAAGTAAAAAAATTTTTAGTTTTTGATAATATAAATTTTTTTCTAAAAATTATACGTTCTTGTTTTTAATTTAAATATTTGGTATGATATAATGTAGTGTATAATTTTTAAATCTGGAGGAAAAAAATGGCTATAAAAGAAGAAGAAAATACAACTTATGAAACAAAAAGCCATTCATAAAAGATGTTGTTAAAAGAGTGGAAAAACTATGCAAAAAGAAGAAATCATATATGATTTAGCTGATTTTTTTAAAATATTGGGAGATACGACTAGAATGAGAATTTTTAAGCGCCCTTTTTCAAGAGGAAATGTGTGTTTATGATATTGCAAATTTATTGAAAATGACACAGTCTGCGATTTCTCATCAACTGAGAGTATTAAAACAGGGAAGATTTGTAAAACATAGAAAAGAAGGAAAAAAATTGTATACTATTCTCTAGAAGATGAACATATAAAACATATCGTAGAGCAAGGAATGATACATATTTTAGAAAAAAAGATAATTTTTTTAAATTTTATGGCTAGGTATATTAATTGTATCAAACAAAAAGGCTTTTCCTATTTAATATTAATAGAAAAGTCTTTTTTTAATTAGTTAATTATAAATTAATACCATCCTCTTAATTTCATTGCTTTTTGAAATTCTTTCAATACTCTTCATGTAAGCTGCATTTCTTAAGTCTACTTTATATTCATCTGCTAAAGCCCATACATCTTCAAATGCTGTTGATAATAATGCATCTTCTTTTTGTTGAACTTCTTCAAATGACCAGTAATAGCTTTGTAGGGTTTTGTACCCATTCAAAGTATGAAACTACAACTCCACCTGAGTTTGCTAGAATGTCAGGGATAACTACGATTCCTTTTTTTGAATAAGATTTCATCAGCTTCTGGAGTAGTTGGTCCGTTTGCTCCTTCTGTAATTACTTTTTGCTTTTAATTCTATCAGCATTTTTCAGAAGTGATTTGGTTTTCTAAAAGCACATGGTGCTAAAACGTCAACTTCCAATTCTAATAATTCAGCATTTGTAATATCTTTTCCGTAACCTTTGTTTTTCTATAATACGTCCATTTTCTTCGAAATCTTTGATTACAGCTTCCATGTCAATTCCGTTTTCGTTATAAATTGCAACATCTGTATTTGAGAAAGCTACAATTTTTGCACCATCTTTATGTGCATAATATGCTGTGTAAAACCCAACATTTCCAAATCCTTGTATAGCGTAAGTTGCTCCTTTAACATCAATGTTTAATTTCGCTAATGCTTTTTTAGCTGTTAAATTAACTCCGTATCCAGTTGCTTCCGTTCTTGCAAGAGATCCGCCAAATTCTAAAGGTTTCCCTGTAAATACACCTTTTGTTGATTTTCCTGCTACTTTTTCATAAGCGTCAACCATCCAAGACATGATTTGTCCGTTTGTGTTCACGTCTGGAGCTGGTATATCAACTTTTTCTCCAATGATTGGTGAAATTGCTGTTGCAAAACCTTTAGAGATTCTTTCTAACTCAGCTTTAGAATAATCTTTAGGATCAATTGCCATTCCACCTTTTCCACCACCATAAGGGATTCCTGCTACTGAACATTTGAATGTCATCCAAGTAGACAATGCTTTTACTTCATCCTTAGTTACATCTGGATGAAATCTAAGTCCACCTTTGAAAGGTCCTACTGCATTGTTGTGTTGTGATCTGTATCCTATAAATGTTTTTAACTGTTCCGTCGTCTAGTCTTACTGGGAACGATACTTCCAATACTCTCATAGGATTTTTTAGGATTTCATAAACAGCTGGATCTGCATTTAATTTATCACAAGCTGATTTTACTTGTTTTTGTGCAATCTCAAATGGATTTAATGTTTCTTTTGCCATCTTTTTACCTCACTTTTTCTCTAGTCTATTCTGATTTTTTTAAATCTCTCATTAAAAATCTTCCCTACCGTTACATCATACTACAATTTTATATAAAATTGCAAGTATTTTTGCAGAACACCTGTTATTTTTAGTATCGTGAAGTTTTTACAATCATACATTTTACCGTACAAAACAAATATCAAAAATTTTTTTATTTTTTTAGCATTTTTTTGTCTGAAAATTCATCCATTCAAATATATTTTCAAATGTTTTTTTCCTTTAACAACAGTCTTTTCACTTCCACCTCTTCCAGCATTGCTTGGCTCAAATCCAAAAGTCTCTGTATCTCTGGAATTTTTTTATTTTATTTCTGTCTTGTACCCCTCCACTTGGTTATTCAAGAAATATATCCACGAAAAATGTCCAGGAAATCTTGAATTTGGTACATCTGTTCCAACTACGTTTTTCATAATATGAAAAACCATGCATTATCTGCTCCTGCCTTTAATAAATCCTGATATGTCGGAAGCGAGAATTTGTTTGGTATAACAATTTTATCATCGGCTGCTGCAATAAACCACACTGGCGTTTTTCATTTTTGAATTTTTTTCTCGTTACCCATAATTTATTTGTTTCAATAAATTTTTGAAATTACACTATTGTTTCCATTTATTGTAACTTTAATGTTATTTTTTTCTTGTAGGTTGCATCGGAATTTTTTTCATATTCGCGGTAAGCATACGCTTCGCAAATCGGTACAGCTGCAGCGAAATAATTTGGATAAGTAATTATCATATTTACAGTCATATATCCGCCGTTTGAATCTCCAGCAAGATAAATTCTGTCTGTATCAACATACGGATTATGTTTTACGTATTCATAATTGTGTCCATCAAAATTTGAGTATATCTGGAAATTCCACTTCCATTTCCGTTAGTTCCATCTCCTTCGTCCATCCAGTACGTTGGCGACTGCACAGCTAGCACAAATGCACCTTTCGTATCAGTTCCTCCAGAAGTAAAATATTTCTGAATTTCCTCTTTCGCAAGTGCCGAAGTTTCTGTTCCCAAAATATCAATATCAGGATCTGTTCCGCCTTCTCCTTGTCCGTGAAGCCAGATAATTAAAGGTTTTTACTCCTGATTTTTAGACTTTTAGGCTCATAAGCTGCCATTTCCAGTTTCAGATTTTCCATTTTTGTAATCGGATTTTTTTGTAATTTCCACTAAATGAACTTCTATAATTGAATAATTCTGTATCAGTTGAGACTCTATTATTAATTACATTTTTCTTTTTATTAACTAAAGTAATCTTTCCCATAAACTGTAACTTTTCCTTCAATTTCCACAATATATTCTTTTTGCCCATTCATTAAAAAAATTTTTTTCTCTGTTATATATAAATGGCGTCCTTCATACTTCAAAGTTTTTGTATCAAACTTATTTTTCCAGCTCAAGCGTAATAATTCCTGTGTCAAATGCCTTTTTCCCCTTTTCTATCAGACACATAAATATTTTCTACTTTTCGTTTCAAATCCATTCGTTTTCACTTTCCAGCCATCTTTATTTAAATTTGTTATTCTGTAATCATTTATTTCTAAAATAATTTTTGCTAACAGCAGTACTTTCAAACCCTTGTACAAAAAAATACTGACTTTCTTCACACCATCATAATTCGATAAATTCACAGTTTTTTCACTCACTTTCCCACTATCAGTTCTTTTTTTCTTCTCACTTTTTCCTGTTCCCACGTGTCGCACCATTCACAATTACTCCAGCAATTAACATAATAAACAAAATCATTGCTAAACTTTCATAAACAATCACTCTCCTCATTTTTATATTTTTAAAAAAAGCAGGAGATATAAGCTCCTGCCAAATTTTACTATTTATCAAGTTTTACAAACATATACGTTAATGCAAAACTCACTCCTGCTCCTGCTATTATTGAAATTAGATATAAAAGGCATTTGCGCATTTAAAAATAACAACATTCCTGGCAATACCGTAACTGCCATTCCAGAAGCCTTAAGTCCAAAAATTGAAGCTAAAAATCCACCTGTTGCTCCACCTGCAAGTCCCATTAAGAAAGGTTTTTCCTTTACCTTTGATTAAATTTACCCCATAAATTGCTGGTTCTGTAATTCCTAATGCTGCTGACAGTGCTGATGGTAATGCCAATGCTTTTAATTTTGCATCTTTTGTTTTAATACCAACTGCTAAAACTGCTCCAAATTGTCCTGATACTGCTGCTGATAATAATGGATTAAATGGATTAAATCCATCTTTTTGCAAGTAATTGAATTTCAAGAAGTTAAATATGTGGTGTACTCCTGTTACAACTATTAATTGTTGAAGTCCTCCAATTATAATTCCTGCTATTCCAAGCGGTAATTTTAAAATCCATTCTGTACCAATTAAAAATATAATTTTTCTAAACTATGGAATACTGGACCAATAACAAATAATCCTAATGTACTCATTACTAAAAAAATACAAGAAACGGTGTTAATAATAAAATCCAATGCGTCAGGAATAACTTTTCTCAATCTTTGTTCTAATTTTGCTCCTATCATACCTACAAATAATGCTGGTAACACTGTTCCTTGATATCCAACTACCGGGATAAATTTAAAGAACATTATTGGATGCACATCTCCTGATGCTACTTGATAGGCATTTGGTAGAGAACTGCTAATTAGCATAGAACCTAATACTATTCCCAGTACAGGTGAACCACCAAATACTTTAAATGCAGACCATGCAACTAATGCTGGTAAAATAATGAATGCTGTGTCCGTCAATACTTGTGTATACATTAAGAAATTAGGATTTATGCTGTCTGGTGTCGTCCCCATCAATTTTTAATAAATTTTCATTTGTTAATAATCCACGAAGTCCCATAAACAAACCAGTTGCAACTAGTACAGGAATTATTGGAACGAAAATATCACCAAAGGTTCTTGAAATTCTCTGAATAACGCTTCCTTGTTTTGCCGCTTCTTTTTTCATATCCGATACTGAAGCTTCACTTACTCCTCAAGTCCTTGAACAGCTTCGTATACTTTATTTACAGTTCCTGTTCCAAAAATTATCTGAAATTGTCCAGAAGTAAACATTGTACCTTTTACTTTTTCGATTTCATCCACTTTATCTTTGTCGATTTTTATCCTTATCGACTACCATAATTCTAAGTCTTGTTGCACAATGGGCAAATGAACTTATATTTTCTTTCCTCAATAGCTTCTACTACTTCTTTAGCTATTTCTTCATAGCTTTTTCGCCATTTTTTCACCTCACAATATTTTTAATAATTAGGTTTATAATATAACCTATTCTTTTTTTAAGTCAATACTATTTTTAGAAAAAGCCATAAATTTGCTTAAATTACAATAATATATTAATATTATTCTAAAAAAATAAGATTAAAAAAATATAAAATCATTAATTATTACAAATCATATCTCAGGGAAATATTTAAATAATTTTTGATGTTTTTAGAATTAAATTTATAAAAAGTTTTATTTCTAAAATTTTTTTACTGAAAAAGACTGCCTTGTAAAAAGCAACCAAAAATTAATTTATAATATAAAAAATCATCTTTTGGCAATTTGCCTCCAACGGATTTTTGGATTAGCTTTATACAGTATTTTTTTAAGTATTCTGTCATTTTTTTCCTTCATTTCGTTTCCTGCAATAAATGTGATATTCGCTCTTGGGATGGCTCTTTTTGCGACAGGTTCAGGAACGATTCCGTATTTTCCAGTCAGTTTTGCAGCTTCATCAGGATTGGCACTTAAAAATTGTATTGATTCCTGATATTCCTTTAAAGTTTTTACTGCTTCAAGTTTTTCTGCAAATTCCTTTCTTACAATAACTTCTCCTGAAATTTGTGATTTTGGCAGAGTTCCTTTTACTTTGTCCCATTCATCGCCCATTGAAATAAGTACCTTTAATTTGGGGTTTTTAACTTGCGCTGATGACAGGAAGGGTTCAGGCAGCATTGCGATATATCTTTCTCACTTGCTAAAACTGCAGCAACTTCTGCAGCTTCAGACTTAAATTCTATTTTTACATCTTTTTCCTGGCTCTAGTCCATTTCCTTTTTAGTACATAATTTAAGACAATTTCAGGAGTTGCTCCTTTTCCAAAGGTATATATTGTTTTTCCTTCAAATCTCGAATAGATTTTTACAGTATCATTGTTCCCGACTATATAATTAATGCCTAATGCCAGTATGGAGCAATTTTTACATCTCCATTAGTTTTTGTTGTACATAACAGAAGCCAGGTTTGATGGTATAGTGATTATGTCATAATCTTTTTTGCAACTGTTGCAACAACTTCATCTACTGAATTTATAATAGAAGTTTCATATTTGTTTGAAGTTTTTCCTGTTTCATTGTCTGCAAATAATTTTTACCATGCTTACAGCTGGAGTGCACTTTTAAGGCTTTTTACCTTGATTTTTCCCCTGTTCAGCCTTTTGCTTTGACTTCATTCTCCTTTTTGTTTCCACATCCAACAAGGATAACCAACATTAAAATTGAAATTAAAAATCACTGAAAGTCGTTTTTCATTTCTACCACCTCTAAATATAAATTTTTACGTTATTTTTAGGATAACGCACAATCCTTTTCTAACAAACTAATTAAATTTTTTTCCAAATTTACAATCGTACCGTCAAAGCTGTCTCGCCTCTTCTATATCGTGAGTGACTATAATAACAGTCTTTCCTCTGATTTTTTTCCTTTAGATAGTTAATGACATTTTTTTAGTTATCTCATCCAGCCCCTTAAGCAGCTCGTCAAATATTATAATATCAGATTTTGCCATTATGCATCTTATAATTGCCACACGTCTTTTTCATTCCTCCGCTAAGAGTTTTTACAGGTTTGTTTTGGCTTTCTTTTAAGCCCTATTTTTTTCAAGTTCGGCAGATATTTCCCTGATAGAAGTTTCTTTTTCACAAACTATCGAAATGTTTGTAATCGCTGATAGATTTTTCACATAATCTATCCTCCTGAAAAACAGTGCTAATTTTTTGGTTTTCAAGCCCTGTGATTTTACCTTCGTCGTACTTTTCCAGCCCCATCAGTATTCTTATAAGCGTCGTCTTTCCAAATCCTGATTTTTCCCATAAGACAGTTACTTTTCCTGTTTCTATTTCCAAAGAAAAATTTTTAAAAATTTCCTTTTTCCATATTTTTAGTAAGATTTCTTATATTAATATTCATAGGCATCTCCCATTATTTTTTTGCTATACAGTACCTGATAATGTACAAAAAAATATTTTTTCGCTAATATATCCCAAAATTATTATAACGATTGTCCACGAAAATAAATTTTTCAGTATTCAGATAAATCTTTGATTCATAAAAGGCTTTCTCCGATCGAACCTTTCGGCAGCCCAATAACTTCAGCCGCAATTCCAGCTTTCCATGCAAGTCCCAGAGCAGATGTTCCAGCCGATTCAAAGTAGGGGCATAACTTGCGAAACATAAATATACACAATCTTTTTTTAAAGTTGTAATGCGAAATATTTTTAGCCATTTTCCAATAAATTTTTATCCACTTCCTGCAGTCCTTTCAAGACATTTGTATATATTATGGGAAACGCCATAAATATTGAAATTATAATAGACAGTCTTTCGGGCTGAAACCAGACAAGAAAAAGTATAATCAGAGATGCTACCGTAACTGACTTTATAACAGCTATTAAAGGATTTAACAGAATTTTTACCATTTCATACCGATATGACAGCACAGCAAGCACAGTTCCAAGCAGTATAGCCAGTAAAAATCCTGCCGATATTCTAGTAAAGGAATAGAGTACAGTTTTCCAAAAAAATCTGCTTCTTTTATATATTCTCCCAATTTTTCCGTAAAACTGCCAAAGGAGAAGAAAGTATAAGCTCCTGATTAATTATCCTTGAAGTCACAAACCACACAATAAGCCAAAATATCACTGCAAATATCTGTGTAAGACTAAAAGTCTGGTCTTATTTTTGTCATACAGCACACCTCTCAATTTTTAATTATTTATTTTAAAAACTTTTCAAAATCAAACTTTTAGAATAGAATTATTATAATTTTTAAGTTTAGCTTTAAAAATAATATTAATATATCTTAACACTATTTATTTTTGATTTTTCAAGTATTTTTATTATAAAACTATTTTTAGAAAAATGTTTATGTACAAGTATAGATAGATGAAATATTAGTAAGAATCAGATATTATCAAACATCAGAATAATTTTCTCTCTTAAATAAATAAAAACTGCACCTCAATCTTATATTCAAGATTCAAGATACAGTAATCCTTAATCATAAAAATAATTTACTTATTGCCAGATTAACTTTTAAACTTACTAATCCATTTCAAATTCAATATAAACTGTTTTTTGAAATATTTAATTTCTTTTGGAGAAATCACGATGTTTCTTCTTGTTGCATTGTCAATGATTTCCTTATCACTTTTTTCAATTGCATCATATTAGTTGCATAATTTGCTTCATTGTAATAATTGTAGTTATAATCATAGTATGGCTGAATACTCCGTTTGACTTATCTGATTATTGTGACAGGGTTCTTTAAATTTAAATCTGTTTTTCCAAGAATAACTTGAGCTTTTTCAGAGCTTCCTTGTAGGCATTTTCATAAAGTTCATTTTCTAGCTGCTGCTTATTGTCAATATCGTAATCAATTTGCCCTGTTGTCCCCAATTCCAAGAGAACTTGCTAGATTTATTATATTTCCTAGATTTTTCAAATCACGTGTTTCAATTTCCAATTTATGTGATACAACTTGAATATTTTTCTTATTTACTTGCTTTTTCAAAAGCTTACTTCCTTGTTGTCATATCCTGAAATCTTTACAAGGTTTTTGAGAAATTCCAGCTCTTCCCAATTTTTGCTGTATTTCATTAAATTTTGCCATTGCATTCTGATATGCAATTTTATTTGTTGCTTCTTGAGATTCGATGTAAAAAAACATATGTTCCATTTTTATTTCTGTTTAAAGAATAAATTTTTCATTTGCAAGTACACTCATAAAAATTTTTAATGCATCAAGTGAAATACTGCCCTACTTCTACAGAAAGTTTTTGTTTTGTATTCTCCTTTATTCTCTATAACTGTATCCCAGTTATATGATTCATACGTTGAATACCCTGTAGACGAGATTTTATTATATTTTTGTTCCTGTTTGAGCAAGAAGTTTTTGTATCGTTCCAATATTTGAGAATTTTCTGCACTGGCTTTTATCCAGACTTTCATTTTCAGTTTGAATTACAAGTCCAATTTTTTTGCTGAATTTGGAGCAATTTCTCTTTTTGCAACGCCTCTGACTTGTATTCTTTTTCCAGTAATTTCGCCATCTGCAAATGACAATACTGAAAAAAACTACCATAAGTAATACTATTATTTTCATTTTAAAAATCCTTTTCTTTACATAGCACGCTAAACTATTATTTTAGTTTTCTATGAAATTAAATTTTTATTTCATTTCATACATAACCGATATATTCTGTGTCAATTTTAACGGTTTTTGGAGTATAGTCAACTGCGGCTCTTCCTTCCGCTTTCAACTTTCTTGCGTCCATACTATTAGAATATGCCTCCATTGAAGGTGACGGTGCTGCCATTGCATCATAAGTCACTTCCCAATCCTGATCAATCCTATCAATCATTTTTGCTGAAATTCCACATCTTCACTTACAATAATCAGTCTTTCTAGCTTCATTTTTGCTTGAACGTAAAAATACTTTCAGCTTTCTGTTTTGACTGATTATAAACATCGTTATACATTTCTGACTCAATTTTATCCTTATTTGACAAATCAAAAATTAATTAGAACCGTTTATATTTATTTTTATTATCGTTTGCAATTGAAATTATTGTATTTAAGTCTTTTTATGTTCTTTGTTGTAATCACAAATTCATCTGTTACAAAATACACATCTTTTTCTGTTTCTTTTTATTTTCTGAATAATTTTTCTTTAATTCTATAATCACTTAAAAATAATATCCTTTTCAGGAATTCCAGCTGAAACTAATTTTTCTTCTTGAAGTATTAAGTTTGTTAAATACTTTATCTAAAGCTTTTTCAACCGTTGTATCATTTTCATTTATGCTAAATGCAAAAAGAATCTTCATCAAAATTTTTCTGAATACTTTGAAGGTTATTTCCATCTTCAGGTCAATTAATGTAGAAATTTTATTAAAATCTGTATTCTTTATGAGCATTGACATTTGGACATCATATGAAGTTGGCTTTTTATCAGTTTTTTCACATTTTATTAGGCACTGTCTTTACATCGAGTATATCTTCATCATCATAATCTATTCCTTTTCTGTTATAAAAAGCTGTTGTTTCCAAATTTTTCCAATGATATTTTCTTAGCTCTTAAATCATTTTTAAACTTTTCCACTTTTTTTATTAACTTCATCCGTTGTCTTACTTAAATTTTTCTCCTTTTTCTTCAATTTTAAAATTAATTCTTGCCAGATCGTGGGCATAATTTCTCTTTCGAATTACCTGTAACACTTATTTTTCTCACAATATTCTCATTCGCCGCAAATGACAATATATTGACTAAAGAAAAAGTGCACATTGCTATTCTTTTTCATATCTTTCCTCCATAATTTTTATTTATTATTTTTAAATTTCATATCTTTTATATAAGTATAACACACGTATATTAAAAAGTAAATGAGAGTTTTTATTTTTATTTCAAAAATAAAATTAATCAAAGGAATTAAAAATTTTTGTCCTCATACCGTTTCTATTTTATAATGAGATTTAGTATTAGATTATTTTATTTAATATTAGTTTTTCTTTTTTCTTTTCGTAGGATTGCTCATTGCCGCAAATCCTACAACCTATAGCTAGACTACGACTTTTTATTTGCCCAACTCCGAAACTCCTCCCTTTCAGTCGTCAAACAGTCGTAGTTGAACAAATAAAAAGCTCCGTCGGTTTATTAAAACAAAAATTATATTTTTAATTATTTTTGAAATATTAGGTTTTTATCCTTTGTTGGAAAAGTTTGTAATAAATTCGTTATTTAAATGGAGTTTAGTATTAAAGTACAAATCTCAAATAAAATATCTACTATGTTTTAAAAATTGCAATTCGTTTTTATCAAAAATATTTTAAATTACACTGTAATATTTAGATATAATTTTATTTTTATTGAATTTTCCTCAGAAATAGAAAAAGCAATTTGTATTCCAACTTAAAAAATATTGTATAATAAAAAAATATAAAAAGAACACAAACAGTTAATACATAAAACAGAATAAATATCTGACATAGATATTTAAAACAGAAGGAGATGATATGCAATGTTTAAGAAAAATTTTTACTCATGATTATACTTGCTATTTCTGTCGTGGGATGTGAGCTTCTAAGTCCAAAAAGAATGGAGGGAGTATCACGAGAGAAAAGCTGAAAGAGGTGTAAGGTGTTATAAGAGGGCTAATGGTGATTATTACTGCAAGGATAGATATGGAAATGTCTATTAACTATACGTGGCATGGAAAAGATAAGATGGATGACAATGGTTTTAAAAAGCTATGAAATGTATACAAAGGGCAGGAACTTCCCATACAGGGGAATGTACTCCTGTCTTTTTTTGAGTAAATGTTCTATTTCTATTCTATCTGATACTATTTCTCATTTAAATAACGAATTTATTACAAACTTTTCTAATTAATAAAGTATATAAACCTAATTTTTCAAGTAATTTAAGATATAATTTTCACCTCAAAAATATAAAAACGAATTACAATCTAAAAAAATAAATTTATATCATTTTTTTCAATATTTATGATATTATATAGAGTAAAGAATCAACAATAAAAATAACGAGGTGAAAAAATAGTACAAAAATATAAATTTAATTATGGTAAATTTTTAGAACTATTATTGTACTGCTTTGTTTAGTGACGTTGGCAATATTTGGAAAAGATGTTTTGAGCGTCATTTTTTAACACTAGGCTTACAGTAATACCAAAATGTCGTTAATCTTGATAAAAGGATGCGATAAAATATCTGAAGGAGGCTGGACTAAAAAGTTAAAGTTATTAACTCTAAGACAGAAAAAGTTCCATTGGACACTGTTTATAATCAGGATCCACGTCCAGGAAAGGAAGTAAAAGGTAAACAGGGTTATTAGAATATGGGTAAACAATGGAGAAGATGTAAAAAGTACCTAATATAGTTGGACTGGAACTATTAGAAGCAAGATCTCGGTTAAAAGGACAGAATATTCAAATTGAAACAATTGATTATTTTCCATCTAACCAAAAATACAACACAATTTTAGGAGTCTATCCAAAACCTGGTACAAAACTTGAAGTTAATCAAAAGATTTCAATATTAGTATCTTCACAGCAAATGATAGATCCATCAGTTATGCCAAATATAACTGGACTTGATGTAAATGATGCCAGAGAATTGTTAAAACAGATTGGACTTGAAATTGGCTCTGTATCTCAAACAAGTGATCCAACATTACCAGTAAATACAATTATTTCCACAAATCCTGCGGCTGGAACGAAAAATACAGCGTGGACAAAAAGTATCCGTTGTGGTAAATAGTGGAGCGGCTGTAAGAAAACGAGAAAGATCGACTGAAGAAATTATCAGGCAGCAGCCAAATGTAAATGAAAGAGAAATTGAAAAAGCCATTGATGACACAATAAATCAAATAGATAGACAAAATAGTAATCCTGGAAATTCTCAGCAACAAGGTGGCGAACGACGGAATAATGATGATACATCAACTTCTCCACCAGGCGACAGCAATGCTGATGACGATGAGTAAAGACTTATTATTTACAATGACAGAAAAAAATTAGAAAGGAGATGGGAGTTATTTTGAATGTTATTTTGAAATTTCTCCCAAATATTTTTATCAAAGGAAAAGTTATTAGAAAAATAAAAAGGATTTTACTATGTTTTTGAGACGAAAATTCGAAAAATTTGAATGAAGAAAATATTTATGAATGTAAGTTACGTGGAACATTAAAAAGTAAAAATGATAAAAATGAACTGTATTATCAGGGGATCTTGTAGAATTTGACGAAAAGGAAAAAGTTATTGAAAAAAATTGAAAAAGGGAAAACTTTTTATATCGTCCACTAATTGCAAATATTGATTTTATTGGTATTTTTATTTGCAATAAAAAGTCCAAATTTTGATTTTACAAATTTTCAGAAAATGCTGTTAAATGCAAATTCTCAGAATATTCCAGTGGTACTGATATTATCTAAAAATTGACTTGGTTTCAGAAGAAGAGCTGGAAGAAATTTTTAATAAATTTAAACAAATTTTTAAAGATACAATTTCTATTTTTCCCAATTTCAACTGAAACGAATACTGGAATTACCGAATTACAGCAATATATAAATAAAAATCAGTTGTAATTTCAGGACCATCGGGAGCTGGAAAATCCACGCTTATAAACACTCTAATTGGCAGAAGAAGTACTATCTAAAATGATGTCAGCCAGAAAACTAAAAAGGACGGCATACAACAATAGAAAGCCGATTTTTTATGTCAGCACCGCATTCATATATAATAGACACTCCAGGATTTTTCAACATTGGACTTTCCAAAACTGGAAGAGGAACTGGAAAAATTATTTCCAGAATTTCTAGAATTTATCCCTAACTGCAAATTTCGAGATTGTATTCACGTAAACAGAGCCAAACTGTGCAATAAAGGAAAATGTGGAAAATGGTAATATTTCGCAAGAACGATATGATTTTTATCTATATTCATTACAAAATATAAGATTTAATAAATAATTTAAAAATATGGAAAAGAGTTGATTTTATGATTAAAGAAAAAGGACAATAATCGCACCTTCACTACTTGCTGCAGATTTTAGCAAATTAAAAGAAGAAATTACGGAAGTGGAAAAACTAGGAGCAGAATATCTGCATTTGGATGTTATGGATGGAAATTTTTGTACCAAATATAAGCTTTTGGAGCTCCTGTTATTTCATCTTTACGAAAACATAGCAATCTTGTATTTGACGTTCACCTGATGGTAAACGAACCAGATTACTTAATAGAAGATTTTTGCACAATTCTCAGACATAATCACAGTCCATGCTGAAGCTGCAAAGCACTTAAACAGAACAATCCAGCTAATAAAATCTTTTTGGAGTAGGAGTTGCATTAAATCCTTCTACTCCACTGGATGTTATAAAATATGATCTGGATAACATTGATATGGTGTTAGTATGACAGTAAACCCAGGATTTTGGCGGACAGAAGTTCATTCCTGAAATGCTTCAAAAATAAAAGACTTGCGAAAAAAATTAGCAAAAATATTGATATTGAAGTGGATGGAGGAATCAACGCTGAAACTGGAAAACTTGTAAAAAGAAGCTGGAGCAAATGTGTTAGATTGCAGGTTCATATATTTTTTTAGCGAAATTATAAAGAAAAACTTGAATCTTTAAAATAATAATTTTTAAAAATAAATAAAGTTATGAAAAAGTCAGAAATAAAGTAAAGAAAGGAACAATTAAAATGTATGAAAAATAGAAACTCTATTAGACAAATTTTACAAAACCTATTATAAAAATTGAAGAAATAAATTTAAATCAGGTAATTAAATGCTTGACTACATCTGAACTTCATATTATTGAAGCGATTGGGGAAAATGAAATCACAATGAATGAACTGTCTGACAAACTGGGCATTACAATGGGAACAGCCTCAGTCGCCGTAAAACAAATTAACCGATAAGCAATTTCTGAAGCGTTCCCGGTCGGACGTTGACAGGCGTAAAGTTTTTGTAAAACTGACTTCAAAAGGAAAAGTTGCATTAAACTATCATGGAGATTTTCACTCAAATATTCTTGAAAAATTACAGATGACATTCCATCAAAAAATTAGAAACATTTATCGAAGTTTTTGAAACTATTGCAAAAATTTGGATAAAGTTAAAAAGGATATTCAGCCTGAATCAATACTAAATTTTGAAAAAGATGATTTGGTACAGGTTTCTTCAATAAAAAGGAAGCGTAGCAATCAGAAAATACTTAAATGAAAAAGGCGTTATGATAAAAATCTCTTATAAAAATTCTGAATATTGATAAATATTTGATAACTGCTTGTGGATGGGGACGAGAAAGTATTGAATATTGAAGATGCAGAAAAATATTATGGTTAGAAGGAATGCTCTTTAAAAATTAGAAATACAGAAAAAGGAGGAATATGCTTTATTTAGATGGAATCAGTATTTCATTTTTAATAAAAAGAGATAAAAGAAAAATATTACGATATAAACTGACAAAAGATTTTTCCAATATGATAGAGTTTCATTTTCACTTTTTGGAAAGAACAACTAATTTTTTCAAGTAAAGGACAATTCAACAATTTTTACTTAAAGGATGAAAAGGATCCAAATACTGATTTTTCAGTCAAAAATTTTTATTGTCATTAAAAAAACATTTACAAAATTCGATTTTGATAAATATTCATCAGGAAGGTTTTGATAGGATTGTATATTTTTGATTTTGAGAAGTTAAATCAGTTTGGAGATGTGGAAAAATATACGTTAATTATTGAAATTATGGGAGAAAAGCAAGCAATATTTTTGACAAGCAAGGAAAAATCCTATCTGCCCCTTTATTTTACTTCGATTGACGTTGGAAATCGTATTATTATGACTGATCTAAAATATACGTTGCCATTTTGAAGAAAAAGATTTCACCACTTTATCTGGAAGCTGAATTTCCCATTTGAAACTGAAACTTTTATGGAAAAATCGAAGGTGTGGGACGTGCCTTTGCATTGCAATGTTCACAGGATTATGACACTTTCATATTTATCTGGCTATAAGCCAGTAATGTATGAAAATATTAAATCGTGGAAAAATCCACAAAGTATTAACACAACGAATTTTTCTGAATTTAGTCAAAAGAAAATACAAAGTTAGAAAAATGGAAGAAGATATTTGAAACTTTAAACGAAGGACTGAACAAGTATTTTAAGGTTACTGTTGCTTCCAATGTAATTAGTGAAAAAGAAAAATCTACTAAAAATATGTGGATTCTCAAATAAAAATTCAAAAATTCATATAAAAAGTTGACTTGATGAAAACTTTGAAAAATTCAAAAATATGGGAGATATTCTGGCTGCAAATATACATCAGATAAAATACGGAATGAAAAATTACAGCTTTTTGACTTTTTATAACAATCAGGACATTACGATAAATCTAGACCCACTTTTATCTCCAAATGATAATTTAAACTTTTATTACAATAAGTATAATAAGGGAAACGTACTATTTCAGCCTTAAATTCTAGATTTTTAGATATTCAGAATGAAATAAAATATTTTGAGGAAATAAAAATGTTCATTGAAAAGGAAAATGATTTTATTGGAATTGAGGAAATTGAAAATGAACTGAATTTAAAATAACGAAATAAATCGAAAAATAAAATCAGATTGAACAAACCGAAAAACGTGAATTATTGTCATTTGACTATAAAAGGCTTTCAAATTTTCGTTGGGAGAAATAATAAGGAAAATGAAGAAATTTCCTTTTCCAAAAGGACAGCCCAACGACATCTGGATGCACATAAAGGATATTCCAGGCAGCCACGTTCTTATTTTACAGAAACAATCAGGAAGTGCCAGATGATGTTCTCCTACACGCTGCAAACCTTGCTTGTGAGTATTCTAAAGCCAAAGAAGGTGACAAAGTTACAGTTGATTACTGTGAAAGAAAATTTGTAAAAATAAAAAAATAGTAAACCAGAAATGTAATTTTACACAAACTTTCACACGCTGTTAATCGAAGTTCAATAACCTTTTTCTAAATAAAAATATTGTTTGACTAGCTAACAGAAAAATGTTTTTCCACACTTATTGACAAATATCAAAAACTGTTGTAAAAATTAAAGTAGAGATATAATTAGGAGGATAAATAAATGGCAAGTAAAACAATTACTATGACAAATCCTACAGGATTACATACAAGACCAGGTGGAGTATTTGTTGCTAAAGCAAAAGAATTTGAAAGTAAAGTTGAAGTTGAAAACAGAAGGGAAAAAGTAAACGGAAAATCTTTACTAAAAATTATTATCAATTGGAATCAAAAATGGTTACAAGTTACAGTTCACGCTGAAGGACCTGATGCTGACCAAGCAGTTGAAGTTTTTAGGAGAATTATTAGCAACAATCAGAGACTAATAAATTGTGGTAATTAAGTGAAATAAAGGCGTTGTTTTTATAGATTTGTTATAGAAAATATGTTTTATTGAACTATAAAAAGACTTTCTTATTTTTAAGATTGTCTTTTTATTTTACAAAACAAAAAGCAGAAAAAAACTTCTAATTCATAAAGTCTCTGCCTAAATTGTTTTTTCAATTAATATTTCTTATTTTTCATTTTTGTTTCTTTAATGCTGCTTTTTATCCAGCCTGTAAATAATGGATGTGGACGGTTTGGACGGCTTTTTGAATTCTGGATGGTATTGTGAAGCTATGAAGTACGGATGATCTTTTTATTTCGATTACTTCCACATAATTTCCGTCTGGAGATAACCCTACAATATCCATTCCAGCCTTTTCGAATTCTTCTCTGTAAGTATTGTTAAATTCATATCTATGTCTATGTCTTTCAGCAATTTCAGTTCTTCCATAAACTCTTGCAGCAAGACTATCATCCTTTAATATCAAGGATACGCCCCAAGACGCATTGTTCCTCCCATATCTTTCAGTCCTTTTTGCTCTTCCATAAGGCTTATAATTGGATATGGAGTGTCCTTTTCAAATTCTGTCGAAGTTGCGTCTTTGTAGCCAAGAACGTTTCTTGCAAATTCTACACACGCCATTTGCATTCCAAGACAGATTCCAAAAATGGAATATTATTTTTCCTTGCAAATTTAATTGCTTCAACTTTTCCATCTATTCCTCTATCACCAAATCCACCTGGCACTAAAATTCCATCATAATCTGCAAGTTCTTTCACGTCAAATTCTCCAGCCTTGAGATAGTCAATCTCAACTTTTGTATCAAGATTAAATCCTGCATGTTCTATTGATTCGTGAATACTTATATAAGCGTCCTTTAATTCAATATATTTTTCCGACAACTGCCACTTTTTACGAGTTTTTAGGATTTTTAAATTTTTCAACCATATTAGTCCATTCAGTTAATAACGGCTTTTCATTTTTATTTTAAAATGTTTACAAATTACATCGGCAAGTCCTAATTTTTCCATAGTCAATGGAATTTCATAAAGACTTTCAGCATCAAGTGATTCAATAACCGCTTCTTCGTCAATATCACAGAAAAGTGATATTTTTTTCTTAATGCTTTGGTCAACAGGGTGCTCACTTCTCACTACAATCACATCTGGTGATATTCCAAGCCCTTGAAGCATTTTTACGCTATGTTGCGTAGGTTTTTGTCTTAAAGCTCCCCAGCGGCTTTCAAATACGGTAATAACGTTACATGGATGTACGCAATATTTTTTCTTCCAACTTCCCTTTTCAACTGACGAATCGCTTCAATAAACGGATCACTTTCAATATCCCCAATTGTTCCGCCAATTTCAGTAATTACAATGTCCGAGTCATTTTCTTCAGCTGCTTTTATAACATTATACTTAATTTCATCTGTCATGTGAGTACAGTTTGCACAGTTCCGCCTAAAAACTCTCCACGACGCTCTTTCGCAATGATTTTTCGACATAATTTTCCCAGTTGTCAAATTATTATACTTTGTTAAATTTTTCATTGATGAATCTTTCATAATGCCCTAAATCCAAGTCAGTTTCCGCTCCATCCTCAGTCACAAAAACTTCCCCATGCTGATAAGGACTCATAGTTCCTGGATCACATTTATATATGGATCAAACTTCTGAATTGTAACCTTATAGCCTCTTTCTTTTAATAATCTTCCTAGCGAAGAAGCAACAATTCCCTTTCAAGTGACAGAAACAACTCCGCCTGTAACAAATATATATTTTGTTGAATCATTATGTGTATTCATTTTTCCCTCCTATTTTTTATTCTTAATTTTATCTATTTATTCAATTTTAAATATTTTTGGCAATTTTATAAAAATATCACTAATTTAACAGATTATATATAAACTATTATTTATAAATATTTTTCTCTTTGATTTCTATATTTTTTTCTTTTTTTATGGAGCAAAAGTGGAACAGTCGCCATCCCTTTTCTACTTCTCAATAAAAAGCTATTTTAACAGAATTAGACAGTAACTTTTCAAATATAACAGCGAAAGTGCTATACATTAATCCCGGCTTGTCTAAACATTTTTAATTTAATTATAGTAGATAGTTTGATTACATGAATTTCCAAGCAAAATTTCGTTAGAAGAAAAATAGCTGTTTTGAGCTTTTTGGAATAAATTTTTAAATTAAAATAAGGTTATTTTTATTAAAAAAATAATATGTATTCAAAAGCGAGTTCTATTTTTCTTTTATAAGAAAGTTTTGCGTCAAGCGGGTGTGCAGAGGTATGGCGTCTGATACCTCTGCATTAAAAAAACTAATATAAATAAAATAAAAATAATTATCTGTTAAAATATTTTGGAATATTAACCAAATAACTAGGTTCATTAATAGCTAAAAATAAAAATTTTTGAAATGTTTTTAAACATCACAAAAAGATGATTTTTCACCTTTTTTAAACAAATTCAATTTGTATTGACTTAAAAGGAATATCCCAAGTTTCAGAATAAACTTGAGATAATTCCCAAACTTAATTTTTATTTTTCGTTTTTACTATTATCTTGCAGCTCCAGCTTTGTAAGCTCCACTTTTGATCCAAATACGTTTCTAATTTTATCTTTGTAGTATTCTTTCATGTAGTCTTTTGCAGGTCCTACATATTTTCTTGGGTCAAATTCTCCAGGTTTTTTAGCGAATACTTCTCTAATTCCTGCTGTGAAAGCTAATCTTCCGTCAGTATCTACATTGATTTTTGCTACTGCTGATTTAGCGGCTTTTTCTTAATTCTGAATCAGGGATACCAATTGCGTCTGCAATTTGTCCACCATATTGGTTAATCATTTCAACAAATTGATGTGGTACAGCTGATGAACCATGTAATACAATTGGGAATCCAGGGATTCTTTTTCGATTTCTGCTAGGGATATCTAATCTTAATTTAGGATCGTCTCCTGGTTTGAATTTATGAGCTCCGTGAAAGTTCCGATTGCGATTGCTAATGAATCAACTCCTGTTTTTGATACGAAGTCTTCAACTTCATCAGGTTGAGTGTAAACGTGTTCTGCTGCTTCTACATCATCTTCAATTCCAGCTAAAACTCCTAATTCAGCTTCAACTGTTACATCGTGTTCGTGAGCGAAGTCAGCAACTTGTTTTGCTTCTGCAACATTTTCATCGTATGGGTGATGAGAACCATCATACATTACTGATGAGAATCCATATTCGATACAGTCTTTTTGCTTCAGCATAATTTGGACCATGATCCAAGTGCAATGCTACTGGAATGTCTGATCCAGATGCTTTCTACATAAGCTGTTGCAGCTTTTTGCAAAGCCAAGGTAACATTTCCTTACCAATATATTTTCTTGCACCTGTTGAAACTTGAAGAATTACTGGCGAACCTTCTTCAACACATGCTTCAATAATTCCTTGTAATTGTTCCATGTTGTTAAAGTTAAAAAGCAGTCTGCCATAACCTTCTTTGTTTGCTTTTAGCAAACATTTCTTTAGTGTTTACTAATCCTAAATCTTTTGTAATGATATTTCATTTTTACGCCTCCCTAATATTTATTAATTAGATTAACTTCTTTAATTATATGTTACCAAATTTTTGTATAAAAATCAATAGAAAATCCAAAAATAATAGATAAAAATAAAATATTTTTCATGCAGTAAAAATAATCTATTATTTCAGCTTATTTTTATTTATCAAATCTTCTACTGTCAACCCCTTTTTCTAAGTACATTTTTATCTGTAAATCCTGGAATACCGTCAATTCTTCCACGTCTTGACACTTGCCAGATTACCCATCTATTATCTTCCGCTATTTTTAGGAAAAATATTTATAATCTGTAATCCAGATTTTGTTTTCAGGAAATTCGCCTTTTATATATGCATTATAAGTATTGTAGTTTACATAGAAAATTACTCTTTTTCTTGTAATGTCTTTCCAGTTTTTCAACCATATCTTTTAAATGTTTCATTACATCTGATTTTTTTATATTTTTGTAGATATTTCCAAATCAATCATTGGTGGCAATGTTTTATCAGAATCAGGCACTTTGCTTATGTAAAAATCAGCTTGTGCTTCGCCACTGCTCGTCATTGTGAAAAAATGGTATGCTCCTACTACAAATCCATTTAATCTGGCATTGTTCCAGTTATAAAAAAATCTGTATCAAGGAAATTCTGTCCTTCTGTCGCCTTTAAAATAATAAATTTATATTTCTTATCCACGCGAGTCCAATTCACCTTTTTCCTGATGATGGGAAATATCCAGCCCTTGAACCTTGTATCCAGCTAACTTCGCTAAAACATCATTATGATACAAATATCCGTTAAATTCCAAAAACCCCGCTATACCTCCAAAAATTACCATAATTATCAAAAATTTTATAAATTTTCCCATATTCTCTCCATTCAGTTATTTTTTTAATAACAAAATTGTTTTTCAAAATCGCTCAAAATTTTTTAAATAGTTTATTTTTATTATTGAACTTAATTTTTAGAGTGGTTTTTTAACAGTTTATGAAAAATCGGATTAATTTGATAGTCGGTTATTTGGTTATAACGATTTTTATTATTTTATAACTGTCATTCCACCCATATAAGGCACTAATACTTCTGGAACTTTTATAGTTCCGTCATCCTGCTGATAATTTTCCATAATTGCAAAGCAATGTTCGTCCTACAGCAAGCCCAGATCCATTCAGAGTATGTACAAAATGGCTCTTTCCTGTTTCTTTTTCCCTGTATTTAATCATTGCACGTCTAGCTTGAAAGTCCTCTGTATTTGAGCAAGAAGAAATTTCTCTGTATTTTTCCTTGACTTTGAACCCAAACTTCCAAATCATAGGGTTTTTGCCGCACTAAATCCTAAATCTCCACTGCAAAGTGCGAGCACTCTATATGGCAATTCCAATTTTTGTAATATTTTTTTCTGCACAGTTTACCATTTTTCAAGTTCATCGTAAGAAGTTTCAGGTTTTACAATTTTTACCATTTCCACTTTGTTAAACTGGTGCTGTCTTATAAGCCCTTTTTAAGTCACGTCCTCCAGAACCAGCTTCTTTTTCTGAAGCAAGCTGTATATCCGCAGTAATATTTAGGCAATTCCTCTTCATCCAGAATTTCGCTGTTATGTAAATTTGTAAGTGTAACTTCTGCCGTTGGAATCAAGTACATTTCATCGCCTTCAATTTTATAGGCATCGTCAGCAAATTTTGGCAGCTGTCCTGTTCCCACCATCATTTCCCGTCTAACTAATTGTGGTGTAAAAATCTCTTCAAACCCATGTTCCCCAGTATGAACATCAATCATAAACGCAATCAACGCTCTTTCCAGTCTTGCCGCCGCATTTTTATAAACTGTAAATCTTGAACCGCCAAGTTTTGCCCCTCTTTCAAAGTCCAAAATCCCTAATTCTATTCCTAGTTCATCATGTGATTTTTATTTCAAAGTCAAACTCTCTTGGAGTTCCCCATTTTCTAACTTCCACATTATCATTTTCATCTTTTTCCAACTGGAGTCGTATCAGCTTAATTTGTTTTGGAATCGTGTAAGCAAGCTCCAACTGTTTTTCATCAATTTCAGCTACCTTTTGGTCAAGTTCCTTAATTTTTTTGCACTAACAGTTTGCATTCTCGCAAGCAATTCAGCAGGATCTTTTCCTTCCTGTTTGTATTTTCCTATCAATGCACTTGACTCATTTCTTTCCTTCTTCAGCATTTCCACTTCCTGAAGCAAATTTCTTCTATCTTCATCAAATTTCAGCAACGAATCCAAATCAAAGTCACTATTTCTATTTTTAAATATTCTCTGACTTTATCGGCATTTTTCCTTATATATCTCATCTCTAGCATAACTCTATTTAATTCCTTTCTTAATTAATATGTCTATTTAATTTGTTTTTGCTATTAATAATTTAGTAAATCTTTGTCTTAATATTACTTTGATTAATAATTATTTTTCATTTATATTTAATTTATATTTCTAAACTTCCTTTTAACGTAAAGACATCGTACGCCACGCCCTCTTTCACAATAATTAATCTTATAAAAACTAAAAACTTTGAAGATATTCATACAACACTTTTTTTACTTCCACTTAAATTTTTCAAAATCATAATTTTTTACAAAATTCTATTTTTCACATTTTGAATATTATACTTTTTCCACAATTTTATCGTAATTTTTCCACATAAATTTTTTATAAAGTTCATCAGCTTGATTTTTCCACAAAAAGATTAAGTTTTCCACATTTTTCAAAAATTTAGGAAAGCTGAATCAGATTTTGTGAAAATAATTTATGATATTTTTTTATTATCTCATCTATTTTTATCACGAATTTCGCTCAAATTTCGAACCGTTTTCAGCTTCAATTTTTTTCTATCATTTTTCTGCAAAAAGTTTTTACAAGTTTATTTGTATCTGTTGAAATTAATGAATAGTTGTATAAAATTTCAAAAATTTATCTTTATCCCGATAAAGCAGCTCATTTTCCTAATTTTACAGCATAAATTGCTTCTTTGTTAAAAAAATACTTCTTCTAAATCCATCTATTAATTTTTGGAAGTTCAACTTTGCTTAACCGTTCTATTTTTTTGTCTTTTTCTTTAAATGTTTCCAAAAATTGTTCACTTATGATTTGTTTTATATCTTCATTTTTCATTTTCACTAAAATAAATATATCCCAATTCTAGTATAAATGATGGTTCTTTAGCTGTTATCTTAAAAATTTTTGTCAAGCTGGAAATATTTTCGTTTTTCAAAATTATTTTTATATTTTAGAATAAATTGTGAAAAATTTTCTGTATTTAAAAATATTTTTCACTTTCCAGCTTTTTTTATTTTTCAGTCAAAATTTAATTCCTCCCTCCTGTTTTTATTTTTCTAATCTTTGTAAAAAGCCTAAAATTTTTAATAATTACAATATTTTTTTATATTTGATTTTTTTATAACTTTTTATTTTTTTAAAAATTTTTGTAAAAATTTTTGATTTCACTAAAAACCTTAAATTCAATTTATTTTTCAACAATCTTAAATTCCATTTTCAAAATCATTAAATTTTCTATGTTTTCATCAATTTTCACAATATCCTTTTCTGTTGTCAAAACATAATCATAACTTTTGCTTCTTCCTTTATTTCTAAAAATTTCTTCATTTGTGTAAACGTGATGATCTGTAAATTTTTATTTCATCAATATTACTTAGGGTTTAATTTTTATTGTCTGATAAAATACAACTGGATTTGCTATTGAAGAAAAATCAGAACATTTTTATTTTTTAATAATTTCTAATGGAAATTTTTCATTTTTTTATATTGTTTTCATTATTTATTTTTACCAAACTTTTTCCTATTTTTCAAAATTTAATTTGTAAAAATAACTTTTCTTCAAAAGTAGCAACAGAAATCGGTTTTTGATATTTTTGCCAATCTTTCCTTAATTTTCGCAATTTCTTCTCTCGAAACATAATTACTTTTTGTAATAATAATTTCATCAGCTCTTTTTAAAAGCGTCAAGTGATTCCCAGCAATCGTCCTTTTGGCAAATAATCGTCCATTCCAAAAGGATTTGTTGCGTCAATTAGAAATTATATTTTTATCTTTTTTTCAGTTTTCTATGTTGGAAACCATCGTCCATAATAATTGTTTCCACACCATTTTTTCTTTTTAAAAAGTTGCACCTTCGTAACGATTTTTACAAACTACGACAGGAATTTGAAAAATTTAAGGCATGCAAATAGGCTTCATCTCCTGATTCCTTTGAAGTGGCATAAATCTTTTTTTCATCCCGTACAAGTAATAAATCAGTTTCGGTTTTCCTTGTAGCCTCGACTCAGAATTCCAACTTTTTATTCTTTTTCTAGATATTTTTGCACAAAATACTGCACAGCTGGTGTTTTTCCCTGTCCCTCCTGCTACAATATTTCCAATGCAAATTATTTCCACTCCATCAACCTTTTTTTCTTTAAAAATATTCAAATCATAAAGTTTATTTCGTAAAAATACTATAAATCCATATATAATCGACAATAATTTCATTAATTCTTCCTCAACTAACTTTCTTAATTAGTTTTTCTATCAGTCCTTTGTAAATTGTTTCTAGCCGTCTAAATCTGTTTTTATTCCGGATTTGGAAATTTCCATTAAGTCTGCCAGTTCCTGTAGGGACATTTCCTGATTTTCTAGCCGAACTCTTGCTGTTTCGCTTAATACGTCTGTCAATTCTGAAAGCCCCATTTTTCATCAATTACTTTTTATCATGCGTATCTGCTTTTCAGAAGCGGACAGTTTTTTTAGTTTCATTTGCTATTTCCCAGTTCATGTTTCTATTAATTTTATTCCGAATTTCCTTATTTATCGTAACTTCTCAAATTCAAAAAAACGAATTTATTCCCCCAATTATTATATCCAAAAATGTCTTCTGAATTTCGCAAATAAACAAGACTCTTATTTTTCTCTGTTTGAAAAACCTTTTTCCCCATCTGTTTAAACAAATAATACAAATAAGTGGCAGAATCTTTCAGTATCCACAAAAAAATCCATCGCATAAGCCTTTTCTGGAGACTTTATATATCCACAGCTAAAGAAAAAGCCTCTGATTATGCCAGCTAGCTGTTTTTCATTCTCCACAACTGAAAAATTTTTTTGTGAAAATAAATAAAAATGATTTGTATTCCTGCTGATTGTGCTGAGTGGGAAAAAGTATCACTTCATACAGCTTATGTGTTCCAAGACGCTTACTAATAACGTATTTTTAGCTGAATAGGGATATTTTGTTACTGCCCTTAAATTTGAATAAATTCTTTTTAGTAAGCGAGACATTTTTCAGTGCTGAAATAAATTCCATGTTCTGTAATTACATTCTTTGCAATAAAAAAATTCCAAAAAGTTCTGCATAAACAGTATCTTTATCTGAATTTTTCCAAGTTGAAGATTTCTCTTTTACATTTGCTGAATACGACATTTTTCCCTCCCTTTTTTAAAAATATAATAAAACTTCTTTATAATATTAATTTTTAAGTTTAACTTCGCTCTATTTTTAGAATTTAATAATTTACTGTTCTGGCATTTTCCTGATTTATCATAATAAGTCCAAGTTCCTGTTCTTCTTCTTCCCCTAATGCTTCCATCAAATCCAAGATTTCCATTTGTGTAATAACCTTTTACTGTTCCAGTTTCTCCACTCATATTTGCTTCATACAAAAGTCTTCCATTTTCATAGTAAACGTTCATTTTTCCCATTTATTTCATCATTTACATAGTTAATTTCAGATTTTTTTGTTCCATTCGAATTCCATTCAGTAAATAATCCATTTTTGATTATCTGAATAATTTCATGTGATTTTCTTGCACCGTTTTCATAGTATTCTGTCCAAGTTCCAGTCATTTTTCCGTCAATATAGCTTCCTACGACTTCCTGAGCTCCTGTTTTGGCATAATATGATGTATAATTTCCACTTAGCTGGTCATTTTTATACTGATATTTTTCCATAATTTTCCATTTTCAGTATAGACCATCCAGTCTCCTTCTTTTTCCATTATTGTAATTTCTAGTGTAAATCTTGTTCCGTTGGCATAATATTCATCATATTTTCCGTTTAATGTTCCGTTGCTTTAGATTGACAACAAGTTTTCTTTTTACCTTCATCTGTTATTCTGTATTCTCCACTTCCTGTAAGCTGATAAGTATTTGAGTCAATTCTTTTTGCATCTTCTGGACTTATAGAACTTATTTTTGATAAATTGACTTTTTCCAAAACTTGTTCCATAATTTGCAAATATATCTTTTTCCGTAGAAACTGCTGACAATACCATCATTCCAGCGATTAATAATATTTTTATTACTTATTTTTTTCATTTTTCCATCTCCTAAATTTTTTTATCTTATTAATTTTATTAACACCTTTGTACATTATAACAAATTTTTTCTTTGTTTTTTTAAACTAAATTTTTCCTTATTTTACATTATTAGCAAACTTGGCTTCAATAACAATATCAATCCTAAAATTATCATCAGAATTCCACCAAATAAATTTACCCATTTTGAATATTTTTGTAGTTAATTGTAATTGATTTACATTAGTAGCGCCAGTCCAAAAACAATTATATCATCAATCATATATCCGATTATATAAATAACTGTATAAAATTGTCTTGCCCAAAAAGATACATCGTTTATTTGTAAAAATTTTTTTGTATAAGTTTGAGGAATCCCAACTGAACAAGCAAATTCTATTACATTTACAGACAATGCCAATCCGATTATTCCCAGTGCAGTTAGCAATGTAAATGACACGTTAGCTATATCCTTTATTTTTCTGGAAATTTTTGGCTCTTTGTTTCCAAGTTTGTCACTTCACATTCCAATGTATCGCCTTTTTCAAATAATTTTTATAAAGAAAATTCCGCCGATAATTCCAACAATTCCGACAATTGGAGTTACCCATTTATCCAGACCTACAAAAATCCCACGTGTAAATCCATGCATTCAAAATCAAAAATACATTATAGCTTCTGCAAAAATAAACAGTCCAGCCACTCTAAACATTTTTCACTTTATTTCCAACTGCAATTAATGCCGTCAAAAATAAAACAAGAACCCACATTGCACAAGGATTGAATCCATCAATTGTTCCTAATATTATTGACATTGTCAATAAGGAGTAATTGTTAAGTCAATTGTTTTTGTTAATAATCGGAATATTTACAAGCACCTGATTTTTCAGCACCTTTTTGTAAGTCCTGGAATTTCACATGCAGAATCTCCAGTACATACTGCACCGTTGCTGCTCACATTCCCATTTTCAGACTGTCCACTTTTTAAATATTCTTTCAAGCTCAGAACTTTATCTTTTGTCTTTCCAGAATTTATAAGATTTTTCAATTTCCTTTCCAGTAGTTTCCGCCGTATTAAATCCTTGAATGATATGTCCGTCAATATAAATAATCAGAGTCCCTTTGACGAGTTTTAGCTTGGATGTAATTTCATCAAAAAAATGCCTTATTTTTCCTTACTTTCATCAATTTTTATACTCTACATATTCAAAATCGTCTCTTTTTGTTGACAATTCTTTCAGAAATTTTTCCAAGTTTGCACAATTTTTACAGTCTTTTCTCCCAAAAATACTCAATTTTTTTACTTTTTGCCTGATTATTTTCCAGCAGAATAATTAATCTGGCTACAAAAATACACCAAAATTATAATTACTAGCCCGAAAAATTTTTATTCGTTATCGTTCCAACCTTAAAACCATTTCTCCAAAACATACTTTTTCACACCTTTCCTTTTCTATTTAATTTAAAAATTACTATTTTTAATAATTTTTTTATTTTTGTAAATAATAACTGTACTGACCGCATATTCCCTGCTATGTGAAATGCTAATCTGTATCAGTAAGCCTTGTGCCTTTTCCTTTATCGCATTATACAGCGTAACATAAGGCTTTCCCATCTCATCATTCAAAATCTCAATATCACTTAGCGAAAAACCATAAACTCCTGTTCCAAATGCCTTGAAACAGCTTCTTTGCCGCAAATCTGCCTGCACTAACTGGCATATGGATTTTTTTCTTTTTCTCAATATGCTCAATTTCCTTTTCAGTATAAACTTTTTTTCTTAAACAAAGCTGTTTGATTAATTGCCTTTTTCAATTCGTGATATTTCGATAATATCAGTTCCTATCCCATAAATTTCCATATTTTTCCTTTCCAGCTAATTTCATTTTTACTATATTTCTAAATTATACTACAATTTTTAGAAAAATATCGACAATGATTTTAGAATTTTTATTGTAAAATGTATTTAAACTTTATTCACTTGCTTTATTTATTCTTTCTAATCAAAAAGGCAGCATTAAAAATTACTGCCTGTTAAAATCTATTCAAAATAATCTTTATTTAAATCAAATTTCTGTTGAGCTTTATCCTTTTTCGGAAATTGTCAGTTCATCAGGGATTTATTCCAAATTCTTCAAATTTCAGTCAATATTAATTGTTTCATCATTTCCACAGAAGTCCGCTGTCATATTCAGGTGCATATAAATCTGTACATCTGTAAACAAATTCCGTTTCATCTTCAAGAGTTAAAAAGCCGTGTGCAAAGCCTTCTGGAACGTAGAACATCAATTTATTTTCAGCGGATAATTTTACTGCATACCATTTTCCAAAAGTATCGCTTCCTTTTCTTAAATCAACTGCCACATCATAGACACTTCCTTTTTATTACACGCACTAATTTCCCTTGAGTGTGCTTTGTTTGAAAGTGAAGTCCACGTAAAACGCCTTTTTTGGATTTTGAATGGTTATCTTGAACGAAGTTCATTGTAAGTCCTAACTCTTCAAAAGATTTTTGGTTGTAAGTTTCCATAAAAAATCCTCTTTCATCACCAAATACTTTTGGTTCAATTATTACTAAGTCTTTTATTGGGGTTTCTTTTACTATAAAATTGTTCATTGAATTTCTCCTTATACAATATTTACTCAAACTTGTAAAATTAAATAAATTTAGAGTTTGAGCAGATTTGATTTTTGTTCATTTTATTTTTTTATATTTTTTTATTGTTTTCACTGTAGACTTGGATTGTCCAATACAATATCTCTTTTGCCAATTCAAAGTATCAGGTACTCGAAGCGATCCAGAAATTGTTACTTTTTATTAACATATCGTATGTATCTGCCATCATTATTAATAATATTTAACTGAATTTGCTTTAGCACTCATATTATCTACAGTTATTGAATTTGGAAGCTCAAAACATAAAAATTTATCGTATTTCCCGAAAAGAGCACCAAATTTCTTAACTTCTGAAAAAAATGTCTCAAAGTTCCTGTCAAAGTGGCATTATCACCACCTGAATATGAAGAACGCATTCTATTTTTGCTATAATTTACATTAGAGTCATAGCCACCGTATCCATAATTTCCACCTGAACTTCCTGATGAAACGTATGATCCGCCACTTCTTTCTATATAACCATAATTTTTTTATTTGTAAAACTTGGATAATCTGTTTCTATTCCTGTAATTAATGAATTTATTCTATTTTTGAATCTTTCTTGATCTTTTTGGAAATAAAGTTACTGTATTTTTACTTCTCAAAAGTGAATATACATCATTCAATGAATACGTCTGATAGTTTTCTCTCTTATATTTTTCTTCCATTTTTTTATATAAGATCCTGCTCCAACTATTATTTCTGTATCTTTAAACTCAATATTATACAATCTATCATCATCTTTTTAAATCCTATATCTGGATAACCATCTGATTTTTTATTACTTTCAAAAGCCGTATAAGCTACTGCAAACTCCCTTTTCTCCAACACGAACTACATGCATAACAAAATTTAAATATTCACATTTTTCTCGATTAGTGTTATTTTCTGTATAACAGAACCAGTCTTTCTGATCTGATATAAAAAAATCAGTGAATGATTGTTAAAATCTATAATCGAAGACGAATTTAACCTATTTCTGTTAGAATATAGCGGAAGTCCTAGAAATGATATATTGACTACATTTTGTTGTGCATTCGATAACATACTTCCTAAAAGAAGTGCCAGCAAAAAATAATTTTTTTCATAATAAATTATCACCTTTCTTTATCAATTTTTTTAATATTAAACAAAAATTTGTATATACTCGAACTTTTTTTACTGAACTATTTATTTCCGTACATTTTCTTCGTAATATTTTTGATAATCTCCTGAAACTACTTCGTTTTACCCAGTCCTGATGTTCCAAGTACCATTTTTACAGTTTTTTTCTGATACCTGTTTCAAAAGTCTGTTTCTGGATACCATCCTAAATCCCTTGCAATTTTTGAAGGATCGATGGCATATCTCATATCGTGTCCAAGTCTATCTTGAACATAAGTAATTAAATCATAATTTATATTTTTGCAAGTCAGTTTTTAGAACTTTTTTTATATTCATCGTTACTTTCAATTTCTTCTTTTAAAAATGTCGATAACCAGCTTTTACAATATTGATGTTTTGCTCTTCATTGAAACCTCCGATATTGTAAATTTCGTAAATATCAGCATTTCTTAAAACTAAGTCGATTCCTTTGCAGTGATCTTCCACATAAAGCCAGTCCCTTACATTGTCCCCTTTTTCCATAAACTGGCAGCTTTTTACCTTCCAGCACGTTTTTAATCATCAGCGGAATTAACTTTTTCTGGGAAATGGTAGGTCCGTAGTTATTTTGAGCATCTTGTGATGTTTATTGGCATCTTGTAAGTTTCACCATAGGCGATTACGATGTGATCGGCACTAGCTTTGGAAGCTGAATATGGGCTTCTTGGATCAAGCGAAGTTTTTTTCTGTGAAGAAATTTTTCCGTAAGTTTTTAAATTTGTCCTATTTTTACAACTTTTTTCACTTCTTCATCGTCAATTATCAAGTCAATTGCTGTTTCGTAATCTTTTTGAAAGACTTCCGTAAACTTCATCTGTGGAAACTTGTAAATATTTTTACGCCTTCTCTGTAAACTGGATATCCATTTTCATCTTTTGAAACAGTCCATGCTCTTTTAGCATTTTTCCAAAAAGATTTTTGCGTACCAAGAATATTTGTTTCTAAAAAAATATTTTGCGGATTTTCAATGGAACGGTCAACGTGTGATTCCGCCGCAAAGTTTACAACAAAATCAATTTCATTTTCAGAAAAAAATTCTAGCAATTTTTCTTCTGGTCACGAATATCAACTTTTTTTCAAATGTAACTCTTTCATCTTTAATTTCTTCAGTAATCGTACCTAAATTTCCCGCATAAGTTAGCACATCCACGACAATTACTTTAATCTCTTCCTTTTTGTATTTGTTCAAAATGTACTTTAAATAATTAGCACCGATAAAACCTGCAGACCTATGTCACTAAATACGTTTTCATATTTTTCTCCTATTTAATTTTACAGTTTTTTTATTTATCATTACCAAAGTAAATTATACAATTTTTATATTTTTCCAATAAAAATTATTAAATTAATTATATGATTTAAATAAAGATAAAGAGCGTATTGTCAAGTCCAAGTGCAACAAAAAAAGTAAAAATAATATAAAAATAAAATATTTTTTTCTATTTTTAACTTTACTATGTCCATTAGTTTTTTCTGAGCTTAAGTTTTATCATTTTTGAAAAATACAAAGGACTTAATTCCCTTAATTTTTGTCCCTATGAATCATTTTCATATGCAGTTTTAGTGGACAGGGACAACTTTATCAGGACTGATGCTCTTGTAGACTGCACAGAAAGCGTCAATACTAAATTTTCTGTACTCTTTTTTTAATCTATAGTTATTATTATATTGCCTAATTTAGTAAGATATTTTAGTATATCATTTTTACTATGTTTTTATATATATTTTGCACTTGATTATACAATACACCTATACACAAAAAAATGAGAAAATATAAAAAAAGTGTTGACAATAAAAATTAATTATGATATACTAATCAGTACTTGTAAGTTGAAACAACAAACACTTATAAAAAAATGCCTTGGTGGCGAAATCGGTAGACACTAGGGACTTAAAATCCTGTGGGAATTTATCCCGTGCCGGTTCAAGTCCGGCTGAGACGCATCATGAAATCATATTATGCGGGGTAGCTCAGTTGGTAGAGCGTCAGCCTTCAAGCTGAATGTCGCGAGTTCGACCCTCGTCTCCCGCTCCAAAATATGAGCCATTAGCTCAGTCGGTAGAGCACTTGACTTTTTAATCAAGGTGTCACTGGTTCGATCCCAGTATGGCTCACCATTTAATTTAACCATATGTGCCTGTAGCTCAGTTGGATAGAGCAACGGTAGCTAAACCGTGAGTAGGGAGTTCGAATCTCTTCAGGCACGCCATATGGATCCATAGCTCCAGCTGGTTTAGAGCACTCGGCTCATAACCGAGCGGTCGCTGGTTCAAGTCCAGCTGGATCACCATTGAAAAACTTATGCAGTATTCGTCTAGTGGTTAGGACCTCGGGTTTTCATCCGGTAACAGGGGTTCGATCCCCCTAAGTGTACCATTATTTTTAGAACCATAATTTAAAATTGTGGTATTTTTAGAAAATTTACAGCGTTTAATTATTTTATTAAAGTTGTGGGTGGATGTCCGAACGGTAAGGACTAGGTCTTGAAAACCGGCGAAAATCGCAAGATGTCTGGGTTCGAATCCCAGTTCACCCTGCCATAATGCCCAGATAGCTCAGTCGGTAGAGCAAGGGACTGAAAATCCCTGTGTCCGTGGTTCGATTCCGCGTCTGGAGCATCATTTTTAAATAGTTAATTTACAATTCAATTTCATGAGTTGTTTTTTTATTTAATAAAACTATTATATTTTTAAAGATGTTCCAAAACAAAGTAAATTATAAGAAATTTGGGGTATACTATATTTGCATAGGAGATAATAAAGTTTGAGATACAAAATTTGATTTAGCTAAGTAAAAATAAAATAGGAGTTGGTATTTAAAGAAATCAAAAATGTACTAGAGTAATTAATTATTCTATGCAGGAGTTATTGAGGACTGATTTAGAAAGTTTAGAAAGTAATGCTATGGAGGTAAATTTCGTGATTAAAAAGTGCTTGAAATAGCAAAAGAATATAATGTATTTGATAATACATTATTTCTCTTAGGTAACAGATTTTTTAAAAAGAAAGGTGATTGACTATGAGCATTAATTGGATTATTTTTAGTTTTTAGGTGCAACTTCGTTTGCAAATTACGGAAAAGTTGAAGTTAGAGTGGTTTAGATCTAGGTGGTGAAATATCGTTATGGTAAGAATTACAGAGATCAAAAACAAAGAATACTTCTGGTGAAGTTGGAGTAGAATATAGATATGAAGTACTTCCAGGATTAGAATTAGGGTACAGGTACAGCATTCCAATTTCATAAAAAGATTTGAAAGATAAAGGTCTGACAGACAAAACTATAAGAACTATAACTCAATACCTGTTTATGGAACTGCTAAATATACATTTGATACACCAACAGCTATCAGACCTTATATTAAAGGTGATTTAGGATATTCAGTTAATAATGGAAACCATGATTTTTGGAATAGATGGAAAAATTTAGAGCTAAAAATGGACTTTATTATGGTGCAGGAATTGGAGCAAATTACAATAATGTTAATTTCGAACTTATGTATAAAGAAAATAAAGGTAGATATCAACACAATAATCTTAAATATGATGCTAATTACAGAAGAGTATCACTTGGTGTAGGTTATGACTTCAATTTAGGAGACTAATTATAATTATTGAATGATTAAAAATAAGGTTTTTTAGAGCTGTTTTATATCAAATTAGCATATGCATTGATTTCAGCTTATAATTAAAATCATAATTTATAGAGTTGTTTCTAATTTATGAAACAGCTCTTTTTTTATTATAAATTTTAAAAATAATTTCATTTCTTTAACCTTTTGTGATATAATATTAAACATAAACTAAGTAGTAGCCTATGATAGTCAAATAATGAATGATATTTTTAAGAAAAATATTTATGTATTTTTTATTTTTTTAGCTATACTTTGGCACTAAAATATTTTGATATAGAAAGGGTGAATAGTATGAAAAATTATTCTTAACGGTTTTTGCTGATTATAATATTTGTAGTTAGCTGCGGTAAAAAGACTGCTGACAGTAATGTTATAAAAATCGGAGTCATTGCGCCACTTACTGGGAACTATGCACAATATGGGACTGCAGTAAAAGAAGGTGTTGAACTGAAAGTTGATACTGTTAATAATGCAGGTGGGATTAATGGATTGAGCTTGTTGTTGCAGATAGTAAAGGTGATGTTCAGGAATCGGTGAATGCATTTAAGAAAATGGTTTCGCAGGATAAAGTGAATGTTGTGATTGGAGAAGTTGTATCGGCTACTTCACAAGCTATTTCAGGACTTGCTCAAAGTGCAAAAGTGCCTTTAATTTCAGCGACTGCGACAAGTCTTGATGTTACAAAAGGAAAAGATTTTGTATTCAGAACCACATTTACGGATCCTTATCAAGGAACTGCAACTGCAAAATATGCAAAAATCAAAGGTGTAAAATCAATTGCGATCTTAACAAATTCTTCAAATGATTATTCTGTAGGGAATTGCAAATGCATTTAAAGAACAGGCTAAGAAAGATGGAATAACTATTACTGAAGAAAAATATACAAATGACGATAAAGATTTTAAAGCGATTTTGACAAAAGTAAAAGGGCAAAATCCACAAGCCATCTTCATTCCTGATTATTACAATACAATTGGATTAATTATTTCTCAGGGCTAAAGATTTGGGAATAACTGCTCAATATTTTGGTGGAGATGGATGGGATGGAATCCAGACTAACTTTGGAGCAGTTGCAGAAGGAGCAATTTTTGCAAGTCAATTTTTCTCCAGAAGACAAGGCTGAAAAATGTTCAGAAATTTATGAAGGATTACAAAGCTAAATTTAATAAAGAGCAAATAATGTTTGCTGCACTTGGATATGATACAGTGGAAATCCTAGAAGCTGCATTAAAATCTGCAAAAGATTTATCTAGGGACATCTATAAAGGAAGCTATGAATGGGGTTAGCGGAATTGACCTGATAACTGGAAAAATTAAAAATTTGATGCAGACAGAAATCCTGAAAAAGCAGTTACATTTATTGAGGTAAAAGGGTGGAAAACTTACATTGAAGGAAAAATTTTAATTTAAAAATTAAGTAAAAATAGTTATAAAAATAAAATAGTGAGGAGAAAATAACGATGATATTATTTTTTAGTTTCATTATTAGCATTATTCGTGCTAAAGTTGTGGAGCAAAAGGCGTCTAAGGACAAAAAAATGTTATAAAAATTGGTGTTATAGGAGCATTAACTGGAAATGTGGCACAATATGGAACAAGTACAATAAACGGATTTAAATTGAAAGTAAAAAGAAATAAATGCTGCTGGTGGAATTAATGGGATTGAAAGTGTGGAAGCGAGACAGTAAAGGTGATGTTCAAGAAGCGATTAATGCGTTCAAAAAATGGTTTCACAAGATAAAATTGACATTTTCGTAGGAGAAGTTACATCTGGACCATCTCTTGCAATTGCACCGCTTGCACAACAAGCTAAAATTCCTATGATTACAGCGACTGGAACTGCATTTGACATCACAAAGGGAAAAGATTTTGTTTATAGAACTACATTTACAGATCCTTATCAAGGTGTCGTTGTTGCGAAATATGCAAAATCAAAAGGTTATAAAAGTATTACTGTTTTGACTAATACAGGTAGTGACTATTCTGTAGGGCTTTCTAATGCATTTAAGGAACAAGCTCAAAAAGAAGGAATCCAAGTAAAAGAAGAACAATATACTGCTGATGACAAAGACTTTAGAGCGTTACTTACAAAAGTAAAAGGATACAATTCTGAAGTAATTTTCGTACCAGATTACTACAATACAATTGGATTAATTTTGACACAGGCAAAAGAGCTTGGGATAAATTCTCAATTTATGGGTGGAGATGGATGGGATGGAATCCAGACTAACTTTGGAAAAGTTGCAAACGGAGCAGTTTTCGCAAGTCAGTTCGCACCAGATGATCCTGATCAAAATGTTCAAAAATTTATTGCTGCATATAAAAATGAATACAAAATAGATCCAATTATCTTTGCTGCTTTGGGATATGATACAGGGACTATTTTAGAAACAGCATTGAAAAATGTTTCTGACTTGTCTTCAAAAGATGCAATTAAAGAAGCAATCAAAAACTTTAATGGGGCAAATTTGGTTACAGGTTCGTTAAAAATATGATGCAGAAAGAAATCCTGAGGAAAAAGTTACATTCATTGAAGTAAAAAGATGGAAAAACTTGCATTAAAAGAAAAAAATTCTAGAAATAAATAAAAATAATTTAAGATAATTATTATAAAGTTCGGTTGTTAGGAGAATTTTCTTTCTTCTAACAGTCTGGAACTTTTTATCTAAAAAGAAGAAATTAATTTGGGTAAGTACGTAAGCAGCTTTAAGATTATACTGATTTTCTAAGATACAAGTAATGAGTATAGTTTTAAGGTTGCCTAAGTATATGAGTAGAAAATAAACGTATAAGTAGAGAGTATGAGAGTTTTTTAATATGTTAAAGAGTTTTTATTGAACAAACAATTAACGGACTGCAGACTGGAAGTATTTATGCCTTGATTGCATTAGGATATACAATGGTTTACGGTATCGTTAAACTTATAAATTTTGCACATGGTGATATACTTATGGTAGGGGCTTATGCTACATTAATTGCTGTGTCAAATGGGATGCCATTAATTGTAGCTATTATTTTATCAATCGTCTTATGTGCTATTCTAGGAGTTGTAATTGATTTTTTGCATACCGTCCAATTAGAAATGCACCTAAAATTTCGGCACTTATAACAGCGATTGGAATGAGCTTTTTGCTGGAAAGCCTGGCACTTATTATATTTGGTGCAAATCCAAAAGTTATTGACCAAAAATACATACCTGCATTTTTATCAAATAATAACAAGATTAATTTAGGATTTTTAAGTATCAGTATGCTTACAATATTTGTACTGTGGTTACTTCAATCTGTATGATAGCTTTTAAACCCTATTTATTACGAAATTAGGGAAAGCTACAAGAGCGGTATCACAGGATACTGGAGCAGCACAGCTGATGAGGGATAAATGTACAGACTATTGCCATAACTTTTGCAGTGGTTCTGGACTTGGGGCATTAGGTGGAGCTTTTGTATGCGATTGTTTTATCCGGCAAATTGAGCCATATATGGGGATACTTCCAGGATTAAAAGGCATTTATTGCGGCTGTATTTGGAGGAATTGGAAGTATTCCATGGGAGTATGGTTGGCGGATATGTATTAGGGATTATTGAGGCATATGTAAAGGGTCATCACTTACAACTTGGGCAAATCCCATTGTGTTTGGTGTGCTGATATTAATATTGATTTTTAGACCAAATAGGGTTATTTGGTAAGAATATGAAGGAAAAAGTATAATTGGAAGGAGGAACATGAAAAATATGGAGAAAAATAATAAAGATGTAAAAACAAAAAAATGTAGATAATAAAGAAAAGAATCAGAAAAACTAAAGAAAATAAAAAACAAAAAGAATATAAATGGCAAAATTTGAACTATTTTAACAAATTAAAAGTAAAAATTATGTAGTTACATTTATTTCAATAATTGCACTTTATATCGTTTTGAGTTTTTACTTTTGATCCAAATGATAAGCTCAGTTATACATGGAATTTATATAAATATTCTAATTTTTTATTTTATTTTTCAGTAAGTCTGAACATAACAGTAGGGCTTATGGGACAGCTTTAATTTGGGGACAGGCTGGATTTTATTGCAATTGATGGATATTCAGCGTATTTATTTCTAAAATATTAGTAAATTACAATTTACCTCCAATTATACAATTGATTTAGTATCATTGTTTGGTGGACTAGTTGCGGCTGTTTTTGATTTTGGTTGGTAAGCACGTTTAGATTAAGAGGAGATTATCTTGCAATCATTACTTTAGCATTTTCTGGAGAAATAGTGAAAACATATTATTCTAGAATTTAGATTTTTAGGTGGAGCAACTGGATTAAACAATATTCCAACAATTTTGGATTTTTCAAATACTTATTTCATCGTAGTTATTTCAATTGTCATAATTACAATGGCAATGACCTCGAGAAAAAGGAAAGGAAATATTGTCAATTAGGGAAGATGAAATTGCGGCGGAAAATATTGGAATCAGGGCCGAATCGTGTAAAAACTTTATGGATTTGCTTTTTCAGCATTTTTGCTGGAGTTGAGGTTCGTTATTTGCACATAATATTGGGATTTTGACACCTGATAAATTTGGATTTTTATTCTCGATAGAAATTCTTGTTATGGTGGTACTTGGTGGACTTGGAAGTATTGCAGGGGGGCGATTGTCGCTGCGACAATTTTGACATTGCTGAATGAGAGATTGAGAGATGTTTCACAATTTAGATATTTAATTTATGCAATTATCTTAATTTCATTAATGATTTTCCGTCCAAAAGGAATCTTTGGAACGAAGGATTTACATTTGCTGGAACAAAGAGAAGGATTAATCGAATTAGAAATTATAGAAATAATAAAAATGAAAAAGAGTAAAAACTTAGAGATTTGAATTATAAATTTAAATATTTTAAGAAAAATACAAAAAGAAGTAAAATAGAGATATGTCATTATTAAAAACACGACAAATTTGGGAATATCTTTTGATGATTACGAGCTGTTGATGATGTAAATATTGAAATTAAGGATGGCGAGCTGGTTGGTCTGATTGGTCCAAATGGAGCTGGAAAAACGACAATTTTAACTTGTTGACAGGTGTTTATAAACCAACTGATGGAGATATTTCTATAAACAAAGTCAGTATAAATAAAAAACTACTCCGCAAATAGTTGCTTTAGGAGCTGCCAGAACATTTCAAAAATACATGGTTATTTAAGGAACTGACTGTACTGACAATGTAAAGATGGCATTAAACAGCAGTATGAGCTATAACACTTTTGAAGCAATTTTTAGACTTCCGAAATTTTGGAAGGAAGAAAAGGAAATAACGGATAAGGCGTTGGATTTGTTGGATATTTTTGATATGGCTGAAATGGCAAATATTACAGCTGGAAACTTGTCTTACGGACAGCAGAGAAAAATTGAAATAGCAAGGGCTTTGGCTAAATCCAAAATTATTGCTGCTGGATGAACCTGCAGCGGAATGAACTCAAACGAAACAAAAAGAATTAATGAACACAATTAGCTTTATAAGAAATAAATTTAAAAATTGCAATCTTGTTAATTGAACACGATATGGATTTGTAATGGGAATCTGTGAAAGATTGTCAGTATTGAACTTTGGAAAATTTATTGCTTCAGGGCTGCCTGAAGAAATTCAAAATAATAAGGAAGTTATTGCTGCTTATTTGGGAGAATATTTACAAAAAGTTGAACGAAAAATAAAAATTAAACAAAATAGAAAAAGGAGAAGTTTTGTGAATATTTTTAAATGTAAATGATTTAAATGTTTATTATGCGGAATCCATGCTATAAAAATATTTCATTTCATATAAAAGGAGAAATTGTTTCTTTGATAGGGGCAAATGGAGCTGGAAAAACATCTACACTTCATGCTATTTCAGGGCTTGTACCAATAAAATCGGGAGAAATTTCTAAATGGAGAAAATGTAACTAATATTGACGCACATAAACTTGTCAGTCGTGGTATGGCACACGTGCCAGAAGGTCGTCGAATCTTCACAGAGCTGACAGTATTGGAAAATTTAGAAATGGGAGCATTTACAAGAAATGATAAGGAACAAATAAAAAGATATGGAACATATGTTTTCATTATTTCCAAGACTTGCTGAGCGTAAAAACACAGCCAGCAGGGACAATGAGTGGAGGAGAGCAGCAAATGCTGGCAAATGGTAAAGAGCCTTGATGTCAAGCCTTCACTATTATTGCTGGACGAGCCCTCAATGGGCTGGCACTCACTATTAGTACAGGAAATTTTTAATATTGTAAAAGAATTAATAAGGAAGAAAAATGTAACAATACTGCTTGGTTGAACAAAAATGCCAATATGGCACTATCAATTGCAGACAGAGGATATATGTTCTGGAAACAGGAAAAATTATTCTGGAAGGTACTGGGGAAAGAACTACTTACAAATCCTGATATTAAGAAAGCTTATCTGGGAGGATAGAAATAGAATTTTTACTTTTGAAAAACTGTCTTGAAAAGTTTTTGAGCTTTTTGGGATGGTTTTTCTTTTGGAAGAACTTTAAAAAGAAAAATTAAGATTTCTCCCAGTTTTATAAGATTTATTTAGAATTATGTCTTTTATAACTTTCCAATACATCTTTCAATAATGCTTGATTTTAAAAATACTATATATATTATTACTCTTTAGTTTGATAATTCATAAAATTTTCATTAGAAATATTAAATTTATTTTTAAAAAGTTTAATTAAAAATCAATTTTATTATAAGTAAAATAAAATGATTGAGGTACAATATTAAAGATATAGTTTTCAAATATTAAAAATTTTATAAAATATTTATTTATGGAAGGAAAATAATATGGATAAAAAGATTACTGCAATTATAATTGCAGCCTGTGTTGCAATATTTGCATTTTTCTAGGAGGAGCTTTTTCTGGTATACACCTTTTATAAAAACACAAGAATTACAGGCAAAAGTAAAGATAGAGCAGGGAAAAACAAAACAAGAAATGTTAAAAACTCAAAAACGACCAGCAAATGGCACAAGTAACTACTTCACAGGAAAACATCTAGCACTCAGTAGTTGCTAAAGAAAAGTACAAATTATGAGGCTGAATTGATGAGTAGAATGAGTTCAGTTCAAGATACAGGTTTTTGATGGTTCTGATAGTCAAATGTACTATCAAGCTGAAGCAGCATATCAAGCATGGGATAAAGAATTGAACAAAGTTTATAAACTTTATGTCAGAATTGCCAGACAGCCAAAAACAAAAATTACGAAATGAAGAAAGAGCTTGGTTAAAAAGGGATGGTTAATAAAAATTAAGAAAGAAGTATATGAAGCATGTGGGGAGATGAATTTGAGGGAAAGCATGTGGTACACTTGCTTTTTAACAGAAATAGGAACAAAATTGGATATGGTAAAGCTCGAACAATAGAACTTGCTAGAATGTATGATGATTTGCATAGATAAATACGATTGGAGAAATTTGTTATGAAAAATTATTGATTTTTAATTTTTATGTTGAGAATGATTTCATTCTGGAGAAAGTGTGAGTCAAACTGTTGCTCGAATTAGAAAAGATTATAATGAAAACGAATAATTATAAGAATTATCGAGTTGAAACAGAAGAATTTGATATGAGTGAAGGAGCAGTTGAGAAAAATATTATAGAAATGGTGATTTAAGAAAAGTTGTTACTGAAAATGTATACAGGTCGGAAATGTTATAACGGAATATTATTTAAAAATGGAAAAACATATTTTAAATATCGTACACAATATGTGATATCCGACAAACAGTACTTCAAAAGAAAGATTTTATTATAACGAAGATGAAGTTTTAGTAAGATATATTGATGAAACTGGAAGAACTTATGATGATGAAGATGGGTTGTATGGAATTGATAATAGTGAAACTTATTAAAAAGAATAAAAAGGAGATTTAGATTATGATGGGTCATAGTTTTGTTATTTTGGATTGGAACTTTGGGATTTTTTCGGATTTTGAAGTTGATATAAGTAATGAAGAAGATTACTGTATAGGGGATTGGAAAGTTAAACATGAAAGAGTGCCATCTGCAGGTGCTTATAACACTTTTCAGGCTTCTTTGTGTAGAATTGGGGATAATGTAGTTAGAAATGTGAAAGTATATTATCAAGCTTGGGAAGTTTGGGACGATGATGGCTATAACGGATATATAAATAATTATGATGTGAGAGATAAATTGGTATTTTATACGAAAGATAGAGAGCCGACACATGCTCTATATGATTCTCAATATAATCAAGTTTGGATATTTAAAGGACAAATCAGGACCTGCTGGAGTAGTAGTTCCTATAAAGGAATCTGAAATTGATATATATGATGAAGATTTGGAAGCAGTTTACGGGACATCTGAAATTTAAAAATTATTTAAACAAATAAAATATTAAAAAGGTTGTTTTTGACAGCCTTATTTTTATAACCAAAATTTTATAAAATATAAACTAAAAAGCCTTGTATTTATCATACTTATTTCAATACTATAAAAATTTCTGAAAAATGAAAAATTTAAAAAGTATTGACAAAATTAAAAATGTAATATTATATATCTATGATTAGCACTAAAGGTTAGAGAGTGCTAACAAGAAAAAGGAATAGTCTAAGATGAATGATAGAGAGTCAAATTAATTTTAAAGGCTATTATCAAACATTATCTGAATTTGCTGAAAGTGTGGGATCACGGACGCTGGAGAAAAAGTATAACATTGGAGTGTCGTCAGTGACTATCCGAAATACAATGGCAGATTTGGAAGATAAGGGTCTAATTGTAAAAACATACATCTTCTGGACGTATTCCGACAAGTGAAGGATATAGCTGTATGTCGATGAGCTTTTTGAAAATTAGAATATTTCTCAGGAGGAAAAGGCGAAAGTCATGCAGGCGTACAATAAGCGGATGAATCAGATCGATATGATATTTGAGGAAACATCCAGGCTATTGTCAAAAATTAGTCAATATGCCGGAGTTGTCTGGGAGCCGGCGTTTACGCAGGAAGGTGTAAAAAGTAAAACTGGTACATATTAATGAAACGACTGTACTTGCTGTAGTTGTAATGAATTCTTCCCTCACAAAAATCCAAATATCTTTCTGGAAAATCCTGTAACTGAAAATGAAGTGAAACAATAAATAATTTTTAAATGAAAAATTGCAAAATAGTGAGTATTTTACATTATCTGACTTTAAAAGATTTTTCACAAATACAAATTTATTTATGCAAAGCGATTTTTCAGGATAATATGATTTCTGAAGAAGGAAAAATTGTTTTTGAAGGTGGAACGAATCTCATTGAAAACAACGCATCTGATGTAATGAACCTTATAATCGGGTAAAACTGTTTAATAATCGAATGATTTGCGGAATGTATTTGCACAGTTTTTACAGATGGAGGAATTTAAGGATAGAGAAGTTAATGTAATTTTCGGAGAAGATTTGAACATTGCAGGGCTTGAGGATTTCTCATTTGTGTTCTCGGTTTATACGCTTAATAATGCGAAGGGGATTATCGGTGTGATTGGACCAAAACGGATGGAATATTCAAAGACGGTTGGACTCGTTGAATATGTAGCAGAAGAAGTAAAATCAGTTATTAAATCAAAAATAAATAATAAGAAGGAGAGTGGGTTTTTAAATGGCGGAAAAAGATTTGGAAAAAGGAAAATTTAGAAGGTGAAGCTGTACAGAATGAGGCGGTTGAAGAGCAAAATGAAAATGTAGAAAATCAAGAAGCTGAAAAAAGTGCAGAAGAAACTTCTGAAGATAAAATAAAAAAATTAGAAGCTGAACTTCAGGAATGGAAAAATTCCTATACAAGAAAATTAGCTGAATTTCAAAACTTTGCAAAAAGAAAAAGAAAACGAAGTTGCTGAAATGAGAAAAATACGCTTCTGAAGAAATTGTCGTTAAATTGCTGGACAATATAGATAATCTGGAAAGAGCGTTGACGCCCTGAAGGAAAGTCAAAACTTTGATTCATTAGTCGAAGGAGTTAATATGATTTTGAATAACTTGAAACATTTATTGACTGAAGAAGGTGTGGAAGAAATTGAAGCGGCTGGAAAAAGAATACAATCCTTACGAACATAAAAGGATGATTACTGAAAACAAAAGAGGAACTAGATGACAACGTGGTTGTACAAGTTTTCCAAAAAGGATACAAAATGAAAGGAAAAGTTGCAAGACCTGCGATGGTTACTGTAAATAAGAAACAATAAAAATTGAAATAAAAATAAATAAATTAAATTTATAACAAATTGATAACAGGAGAATGATAGATATGAGTAAAAATAATAGGAATAGATTTAGGGACAACAAACAGCTGCGTGGCAGTTATGGAAGGTGGAAACTTTCGATTATACCAAATTCTGATGGTGGAAGAACTCATCCGTCAGTAGTAAACATTAAAGATAATGGAGAAATTATTGTAGGAAATTGCAAAAAGACAGGCTATTACAAATCCTGATTCAACTGTAATTTCAAATAAAAACACAAATGGGATCTGATTATAAAGTAAATATTCATGGGAAAAGATTATACACCGCAAGAAATTTCAGCTATGATATTGAAAAATTGAAAAAGATGCTGAATCTTACTTGGGAGAATCTGTAACAGAAGCTGTAATTACAGTACCTGCATACTTTTACAGATGCACAAAGACAAGCAACAAAAAGATGCTGGGAAATCGCAGGACTTAAAGCTCAAAGAATATAAATGAGCCAACAGCGCTGCGTTATCTTATGGATTGAAGAAAAAGAAGAAAAAGTATTAGTATTTGACTTTGGGTGGAGGTACATTTTGACGTATCCGTGCTTGAAATTGAGATGGAGTTAGGGAAGTTATTTCAACTTCTGGAAATAACCACTTAGGGTGGAGATAATTTTGACCAAAAATTATTGACCGGTTAGCTGACGAATTTAAAAGAAAACTGGAATTGGACTTGAGAAAAGTCGATAAAATGGCAATTCAAAGATTGAAAGATGCAGCAGAAGATGCTAAGAAAAATTGTCAACTACACTAGAAACACAAATTTCATTACCATTTATTGCAATGGACAACAGAAATTTACCAAACATTTGGAGAAAAATTGACTGTGCGGCATTTGATATGAATTGACAAAAAGACTTGGTTGAAGCAACTAAAGGACCAGTAAAACAAGCATTGGAAAGATGCTTGATTTAAGTCCTCAAAAGGATATTGATGAAGTATTATTAGTTGGAGGTTCTGCCAAGAATTCCAGCGGTTCAAGAATGGGTAAAATCTTTCTTAGGAAAAGAACCTAACAAATCAATCAACCCCTGATGAAGTGAGCTGCAGGAGCGGCAAATTCAAGGTGGAGTATTGATGGGAGATGTTAAAGACGTATTATTAGACGTAACACCATTATCATTGGGAATTGAAACAATGGGAGGAGTATTTACTAAAATTATCAGAAAGAAATACTGCAGTTCCTGTATAAAAATCGCAAGTATTCTCAACAGCGGCAGATAATCAGCCAGCAGTATCAATAGTTGTATTACAAGGGAAAGAGCAAGAGCAGTTGACAACCATAAATTAGAGAATTTAACTAAACGATATTCCACCCACCAAGAGGAGTACCTCAAATCGAAGCAACATCTCGGACATTGATGCAAAGCGGAATTGTACACGTTTCTGCAAAAAGACTTGGGAACTGGAAAAGAAAAACACAGTAACAATTTCTGGAAGTTCTAACTTATCTGAAAGACGACATCGATGAAAAAGATGCTGAAGCACACGAAGTTGAAGATAAGAAATTCCAAAGAATTAGTAGAAGCAAGAAAACCAAGCTGACCAATTAGTAATAGCAACAGAAAAACTATAAAAAGAAAATGAAGATAAACTTCAAGGAACTGAAAAAGAAGACATCGAAAAAGCAATCGAAGAATTGAAAAGTAAAAGATGGCGACGATGTAGAAGCAATCAGAAAATCAATTGAAGAATTATCAAAAAGTTTCTCAAGGCTTTCTGCAACAAGAATGTACCAAGAAGCAGCTCAAGCGCAACAAAGCAGCACAAGGCGGAGAAACAGCTGGAGAAAAGTAACAACTCTGGTGCTGATGATGTAGAAGATGGGAAGTTGTGGATTAATTTAAGAAATAAGAACTAAAGCAAAAATATTTTGGAGAGAGGTGGTTCTCCTTAAAAATAATTGATTTTTCTATAAGATCTTTAATAATGATTATTTTTAGACATAATATATTTTTATATATGGTTAATATTATATGATTAGATAAATATGGTTGGTATAGGATGGTGGATGTAAGTAATTATTGGTTTGAATGGTTGTGAAAATTTTTTGATTCAAATGAAATTTAAAAAGTATTCGTTTGAATTGATTTGTTTTATACAGTTAATGACGGTATCTTGGAAATTGGATATGATGTTGTAAATAAAATAATTCTGAGATGTATTTTCTAGGAACACATCCGCATTTGCATAATGAACGATGGTCTAAAATTAGATGACCATTCTTGGAATTTGAAAATGAAACTTCAT
>BNJV01001649.1_pt1 | contig 115731 bp, 159 predicted proteins | sample 8540591 | NCBI WGS metagenome assembly BNJV01 (sample SAMD00202457, study PRJDB9452) | human saliva metagenome | host: Homo sapiens
GTAATTCGAACTAATTCCCAAGAATAAATCACGAGAGAAAGTGTATCTAGGGTTCCGGTAAAGCTGGTCCGAGGCGATACACATACTGCACGGCAGTATGACACCTTAGGGATCAAAAAGCCGGAGGCAGGTTTTCACTTGAAGCCTGCTTCCGAGGCTCATTATTTCTGGAGAACCGTTTCCAGTGAGTTTAAGGAGGAATTTATGCAGAAGATTTACACCGGAAAAACAAAGGATGTTTTTAAACTGGAGGACGGCAACCTGGGTCTTAAAGTTTTAAAGACGATGTCACCGGAGAGAATGGCGTATTTGATCCGAGGGCAAATGCCGTGCCCTGACCATTGAGGGCGTTGGAAAGAGGATTTGAAGTGCAGTAAGTATTTCTTTGAGCTCTTAAGAAAGAACGGCGTGAAGACACATTGTGGATGCAAATGTAGCGGAAAACACTATGACTGTGCTACCCTGTGAGGTCTTTGGAAAGGGGCTGGAGGTGATTGCCCGCTTTATTGCAACAGGGTCTTTTATCCGCAGGTACGGGGCGTATATCCAGGACAAAACCAGTGCTTCCCGAGACTTTCGTAGAAGTCACCTTAAAGGATGATCAGAGAAATGACCCGCCGATTTCGAAGGATGCTTTGGCTATGCTGGGGAGTTCTTACGAAAGAAGAGTACAAAGAGCTGAAAGAAAAGACTAAAGAGATTTCGGAATCATCAAAGAGGATCTGGCGAAGAAAGGTCTGACCCTCTATGACATTAAGCTGGAATTTGGACGCTGTAATGGCGAAGTGATTTTAATCGATGAGCTGTCCGGCGGAAATATGCGTGTTTTTGACGGAGACAGCTATGTAGAACCCTATAAAGATATATTCGTATTTGGAAAAAGGAACTGTATAAAGAGGAAATGAAGGAACAGCTTTTCCCTGTACAGGTCAATATCAGGAGTCCTTCCCGAGAAGGCCTGTACAAAGGACTGTCCAGCCCTCTTTTTACGGTTCTTTTCTTCGATTATGGCCTTTTGAAAGGAGAAATAGAAAGTCGCTTTGATTATGGGAAGTATTTCCGATGAAGAAATTGTAAAAAGTCTGCTGCTGTTTTTGAAAAGATTTTTCCGTGGAATATGACTGCCGTGTGATTTCAGCCCATCGTTCTTTTGAGATCTTATTTTTGGATTATGTGGAGAGTATGGAGCAGAATAAGATTGATATTATCATTGCCTTTGCCGGAAAGGCAGCTCATCTTCGCGGGGTACTGGCCGGACTGTCTATCAAACCGGTAATCGGGGTACCGGTGCAGTCCTCTTGCACTGGATGGCATGGATGCCCCTGCTTAGCACGGTACAGATGCCGAAAGGCGTTCCGGTTGCCACCGTTGCCATCAACGGTGCGGAAAAATGCAGCCATTCTTGCGGTAGAGATGCTGGCGCTGTCCAACTCCGGATTTAAAAGAGAAGCTTAGACAATACAAGGAAAAATGAAGCAGTCCGTTCAGGAGATGAATGAGCGGATCTCTCTCTAGGAGGTGCTGTGTGAGCGGACTGTGCGGCATTTTTCTTTTTGATAAAAGAACGATATTACGGACCTCCCGGAGGTGGGACTCTATGCATTGCAGCACAGAGGACAGGAGGGATTCAGCATCACCACCATGGAAGGGCAAAAAGAGTCTGTGAATTAAAGCGAAAGGGTCTGCTTTCAGAAGTACTGAATCAACAGATTATCGAGAGATATCTGCGGATCGGTCGGCATCGGTTTTTGTGAAATATCTCTTTTCCCACAATACCAAATATGAGCCGATGATGCCTTCGTGTATCAGACAGACCATGGAAATTCCATGATTGCTCTGGACAGCACCATCTTAAATCAGATTTTTAATTTTTGCGAGCTTGTGAATAAAATCAACGGCCCCTTGGAAAGCTTTCAGGACTATATGGAAAGCCTAAAGGGGACCCTATAACCTCATTTACATTGATGAGGGAAAATGCTGATTGCCAGAGACCCTTACGGCATAAAACCGATGTGTTTCAGGAAGCTGAAGGATACCTTTATTGCTGTTTCCGAAAGCTGTGCCTTGGATGCGATGAATGGGAGTTTTTGCAGGATGTAGAACCCGGGAACCATAGTTCTTGTAGAAAATGGGGATTATTCCGTTCATCATTTTTCTAAAAAGCCCCATCATCTTTGCCTCTTTGAGATGATTTATATTGCCCGACATGACTCTGTAATTGATGGTGTGAGCGTTTATCAGGCGCGCTATAAGACAGGGAGAGAGACTTTATGAGGAGTGTCCGACAGATGGGGATATTGTTATCGGCTCTCCGGATTCCGGTTTGATTGCGGCAAAGGGCTATGCTGAAAGGCATCAGGAATTCCCTTGTGGATGGAATTTTGAAGAATCGTTACATTCAAAGAACCTTCATCAAACCCACCGGGAAGAAAAGAGTCAGCAGTGTCAATATCAAGTTAAATGCGATTAAAGAAAACCTGCAGGATAAACGGGTCATTTTGGTGGATGATTCTATTGTTCGGGGAACCACCATAAAGAGAATTATTAAAAATCCTAAAAAGAGGCAGGGGCGAAGGCGGTTCATATCCGCATTGCCAGTCCCAAGGTGCTTTCAATGATTTCTATGCCATTGATATTCCGAAGAGGGAGCAGCTTATCGGTTACAACAATACGGTGGAAGAGATTCGGGAGTATATCGGATGCGACAGCCTTTATTATCTGAGTCTGGAGGGCTGGAAGATTGCGTGGCAATAAGGGCTATTATGAAAAATATTTTACCGGAGTGGATATTTTTCGGGGAGTAAGCGGTATGTCACTAAGCTATAAGGAGGAGCAATATGTCACTAAGCTATAAGGAGGCAGGAGTAGACAGGAGCAGGGCTATAAAGAGGTAGGACTCATCAAGAAGTTCATAAAAAGAGACCTATACCCCGGTGTTTTTATCGGATTTGGGGGCTTTTTCAGGATTATTTTCCTCGGAACAGGAAAAAGATTTCCCATCCTGTCACGGTATCCGGTACAGACGGTGTGGGGACGAAAGTTACTGCCCAGAAGCTGGGAAGACACAAGACCATCGGCATTGATTGTGTGGCCATGTGTGTGAATGACATCCTTTGTCAGGAGCAAAAGCCCTTGTTTTTCTTGGATTATATCGCCTGCGGGAAAGCTTGATGCTGAGAAAAATGGCGGGGATTGTGGAAGGTGTTGCGGAAGGCTGTAAAGAGCCGGTGCGGCTTTAATCGGAGGGGAGACCGCGGAGATGCGGGGTGTAGCAGGGAAGAGGACTATGACTGGCCCGGATTTGCTGTGGGGATTGTTGACGGGAGAAGATTGATGACGGAAAGCAGAAAGTGCAGGAGGGGATCTTATCACAGCACTTCCCTCTTCCGGAATCCACAGCAACGGTTTTTCTCTGGTTCGGAAAAATCATTTTTGACAAGATGCATTTTGACCCGGAAAGGAGCAGATTTCCGGTGAGTCTTTGGCAGATATTTTACTACGCCCACTCGTATCTATGTTCGGGAAGTGCTCCCGGTACTCAGGGCAGTAGATGATGCACGCCATGGCCCACATTACCGGAGGAGGACTTCCGGAGAATCTGCCGGGTTTTACCGGAGGACTTTCTGCGGTAATCAGAAGAAAACACTGCCCCGTCTTCCTATTTTTAGCAAATTACAGGAGTGGGGAGAATTAAGTCGGGAGGAAATGTTCGGCACCTTCAATATGGGGGTAGGCTTTACCCTCTTTGTAAGGAAAAGAGGATGAGAAGAAAGTTTTATCCATGCTTCCGGAGGCACGGCGAATCGGAGAAGTGGTGAGAGGAAAGGGAGAAGTGACCATTCAGTAGGCACCGAAGAAGTGAGCATTTAGTAGACGCAGGAAAAGTGAACATTCGGTAGGCACCGAACAAGTGACAATTGAATAGACGCCGGAGGACTTCCGGTAATTAACATGTGGGAAAAGGTGGACTATGGATAAACGTATTTTTTGTACGAAAGAGAGAGCAGTACCGACAGGAAGAGGAAAAACTGGTGAGAATTGTTCCGCAACCTTTCTATCCTGTGAAAAGCGCGGCCATTACCAAATCTATGATGTGTATTCTATTGAAGAAGAAGTATTGAAACGGGCGGAGCAGTCCGTGTTTTCCGAGGTGATGGTGAACGAAGTTTTCGAAGAGCTGCCCCTTCAGGAAGGCTTTTATTTTGCCTATGAAACCTTGCCGGCTGCAATTTGACCAGCGGGCAGACAGTGCGATGCGGTGTATTCGACTCTGGATGCGGAAAGCAAGGCATTTGTACGCTCGAGACCTTGCTTCTTTTTTGACCGTAGGCTCAGCCCTTCGGAATTGGAGAAGATTTCGAAGTTTTTGGTGAACCCTATTGAGTCCCGGAGAAGGATCTGTCCGTTCTTTCTTTCTCGCCGGATGGGAGAGAAAAGAAATGCGGATATGAGTGGTTTCCGGAGGCTTACAAAGGAGGAACTCTTTTCTTTAAAGGAGGAGATGAATCTTTCCCTTCTGATGGAGATATCCTCTTTATTCAGGAATTTTTCAGAAAGAAGAAAGAGACCCAAGCGAAACGGAGCTTTACGTATTGGATTGTTACTGGGCGATCACTGACGGCATACCACCTTTGAGACGGAACTGGATAAGATTTCCGTGGAGTCTAGCACTCAGAAGGAAATGGAAGAGGCTCTGCAGGAATACTAAGCCTTCGAAAAAGAACTGGGGACGGAGAAGCCCGTTACCCTGATGGATATGGCGACCATTGTGGGAAAGTATCATCGAATCATTCTAAAGGATCAAACCGTGGAAGTCAGTTCCGAGAATAATGCCTGCTCCTTCTTTACGACACGTCAGCATGATGGAAAAGGAAGAGAAGTAGCTGATTCAGTTTAAAAATGAAACCCACAACCATCCGACGGAAATTGGGCCCTTTGGGAGCCAGTACCTGTATCGGCGGTGCGATTCAGGATCCCTTATCCGGACGAAGCTTCGTTTATCAGGCAATGCGGATCAGCGGTGCGGGGAAATGTCTGGAAGGGCGGGAGAAGACCCCTTCCAATAAGCTTCCTCAGGCGGAGATTTCGAGAAAGCTATGCAGAGGCTATTCCTCTTACGAAATCAAATCGGCACTTGCCACCAGCTTCATACAGGAGTTGTATGATGATTCCTATGTGGCAAAAGCACATGGAGAGTGGGCGCGGTAGTCGGAACAAGTCCGGCAGAAAATGTGCGAAGAGCTTCGAGCCGGGAGACGGTAGGTGGTCATTAGCGGACGAACCGGCGGGATGGAATTCAAGGAGCCTCCGGTTCCAGTGTTGTGCATACCAGCAGCTCTTTACACACCATGGCGTCCCGGTACAGAAGAGGGCAATGCCGGAAGAACGGAAGATTCAAAGACTTTTCCGTCGTCCGGAAGTCCTCCCGCCCTGATTCAAAAATGTAATGACTTCCGGTGCCGGCGGGGTGGCCGTTGCTATCGGAGAAATCAGCGGGAATGGAGATTCATTTGGATAAAGAGTGCTTCTTAAGTATCAGGGCTTAAATGCTACGAAATCGCCATTAGTGAATCTCAGGAAAGAATGGCGGTGGTGGTTTTCGGAAAAAGGACTACGCAGCGATTCGTCAAAGCCTGCGAAGAGGAAAATATCGAATATGCCCATGTTGCCACCGTGACCGATCGAACCGACTGGAAATGTTTATGGGAAAAGAAAGAGGGTGGTGGACTTAAGGCGTCTTTCACGGAGACCTCCGGGGTGCGACAGCATAGAGAGGCTGTTTTAACGGATCATCAGAAAAGAAAATCCCTTTCTCCATAAGCGCTTTAGTAAAGACAACGCAGTGAAAGAGCTTTCGGAAAAATGTGGCTTCCCAGAAGGGACTGGCTACGAACTTTGATAGCAGTATCAGGGCAACAACGGTAGTAATGCCTTTCACGGGGAAAAGAAGAATTAAACTGCGTGCAGGCCTCCGTACAGGCTCTTCCCACTCTAGGCTTTGATAGTGATGTGGCGACCGTTTTGACCTACGGCTTTATTCCGAAAATTTCCCACTACTCTCCCTTTTTATCCGCAGTGTATTCGCTTCTTCTTTCCGTGGCAAAGGTCTATGCGGTAGGAGGAGACAGGAAGACCCTCTACCTTTCCTGCCGGGAGTATTTCGAGAAGCTGGGAACAGATGCAAGAAAGTGGGGCATGGCGGAAGCCTTGCTGGGAGCCTTGCATGCCGAGAGAGCCATGGGAATCTCTGCCATCGGGGGAAAGGACAGTATGTCCGGTACCTTTAATGATCTTCATGTGGTGAAACCCTGATTTCCTTTGCTTGTAGTACGGTGAAGGTAGATGAAGTGCTTACACCGGAGCTGAAAGCAGTGTGAAACACTTATATTTCCTGCCGGTTGTTAAGGATGAGAAAAGCTTTCCCAATGTATCGGAGACGGTAGCAGTATGATCTCCTGCACCGCTATATTCAGGAGAAAAAGGTCTTCTCCGTTTATGTTTTGAGGAGGCTCCGCATTTTTCCGCCCTTTACAAGATGGCGAGTGAGCAATGACTTGAGCTTTCACGTCACAATGGAAGACCTTGCGGACTTTCAGCCCGGGCTCTATGGTCATTGAAGCCGGGGATGCCGACCTGCCTTTCCGTAAGATTGGAACAGTGGAAAAGGACATTTTGGCTAATGGAGAGCCGTTTGATAAGGAGACCTTACGGAGAGTCTATACCGGCACCTTTGAGTCACTTTATCCGGAGTATATAAATCCGGAGAAGGGAAGTGCGAGAACTTATCCAAAGAGAAGGAGAGAGGGTTTTTCTCTCCGGAGAAGGTGGATCAGGTAGAAGTCCTGATTCCTGTCTTCCCTGGAACAATTGTGAATATGACAGTGCCCGTGCCTTCCAAAAGGAGGGCAGAGGTGGAAATGGTCATTATCCGGAATAAAGAGAGGGTGATTTAAAGGAAAGCATGGAAGAGTTTGTGGAAAAGCTGGACAGCGCCCATATCCTGATGTTTGTGGGAGGCTTTTCCAGCGGTGATGAGCCGGACGGCTCTGCCAAGTTTATTGTGAATTTCCTGAGAAATGAGAGAGTCAAAGAGGCGGTTCATCTGCATTTAAAGAAAAAGCGCCTAATCCTCGGAATCTGTAACGGCTTCCAGGCACTCTTAAAATCCGGCTTACTGCCCTATGGAGAGATTCGAGATTTAACAGAGGAGGATTTAACGCTGTACCATAATGACTGTATGCACCATGTGTCCACCACCGCCTTTACCAGGGTGTCCAATACAAACAGTGCATGGACACAGCATTTTCGCTTAGGGGAAATGCATGACGTGGTATTTTCCCATGGAGAAGGAAAGCTCGTAGGAAAATCCATTGAGAAGTGGAAGCATCTTGCGGCCTTCCAGTATGCGGACTTTGACGGACAAGCCAGCATGAATGGAAAGTTCAATCCCAACAGCTCTCTGTACGGTATTGAGGAATGGTTTCGGAGGACGGCTTGATTTTAGGAAAAATGGGACACAGTGAACGCTATGGCAAGGGACTGTATCGGAATCGTCGAATTCCGGATCCCCAGAATCTGTTTTACAGCGGGGTACAGTATTTTAAGGGAGTAAAATGAAGAAAATAGCAGTGTTTATTTCAGGGGGAGGAACGGATCTACAGTCCCTTATCGACGGGGTGCATGAACAAAGCGGCGTAATCCGCCTTGTGGTTTTCCAGTCAGGGGGACGCCTATAGACTGGAAAGAGGCGAAGGCAGTGGGAATAGAGACCATGGTGCTTCCGAAGTCGGACTACGACAGTGCCGTTTTGGAAGAGCTGAGAAGAGAAGAGAGTGGGTGGATTGTGCTTGCCGGCTTTTTAAAGATTCTCTCTCGGGTTTATCCGGCATTTTTCCCCAAAAGCATATTTTGAACATTCATCCCTCTTTAATTCCAGCTTTCTCCGGCCCCGGCTTTTACGGGAGGAGAGTGCATGAGGCGGTATATCGCGCCGGGTGAAATGGAGCAGGGCGACAGTGCATTTTGTAGCTGATGTAGTGGATGGCGGGGCAATCCTACTGCAGGAGGTGGTTCCTGTTTCAGAAGAAGACGGTCCGGAAGAAATTGCAGAAAGGTTTTGGAACTGGAGCATAGGATTCTACCCTCCGCAGTGAAAGCCTGTTTGGAAGATCGGGTGTTTTGGCAGGGAGAGCGTGCCTTTATTCAGGGAGGAAGTATGAAGACAGCATTAATCAGCGTTTTTGACAAGAACGGCATTGTAGACTTTTGTAAAGGCTTAAAAGATTTAGGCTATCAGCTGATTTCCACAGGGGAACCTATCAATTATTGAAAAGAAGAAGTGGAGGTAAAGGAGGTTTCCGAGCTGACCGGCTTTCCGGAAATTTTGGACGGGAGGGTAAAGACCCTGCATCCCCGCATCCATGCCGGAATCCTGTATCGAAGAGAGCGCATTGCATCAAAAACCGTGGAAGAACTGGGCATCGACTCCATTGAGCTTGTAGTCAATAACCTATATCCCTTTGAGAAGATACTTAAGAAGGAAGGGGCGAGCGAGGAAGAACAGGTGGAAAATATCGATATCGGCGGTCCCTCCATGATTCGCGCCGGGGCAAAAGAATTTTCGGGATGTGCTGGTGGTAACGGATCCGGGAGATTATGAAGGGTTCTCCATCGTCTTCAGGAGGGAAGAAAATGACCTTACTTATAGGAAAGCATGGCGCGAAGGCCTTCCGCTATACCGCCTATTACGATGCGCTGATTTCCGGTACTTTAGTAATCGACTCTCTGTAGCCAATCCGGAGTACTTAAGCCTGAGCTATCGTCTCGGGACAAGTCTTCGCTATGGGAGAATCCCCACCAGAATGCCGCATTCTACGAGAAGGTATACGAGGAGAATCCGGCAGAGTGAAGACAACTTCACGGAAAGGAGCTGTCCTACAATAATTATACGGATATGTACAATGCAGTTCGATTCGTAAAAGGAATTTTTCCGAGCCGGCAGTGGTGGGCACAAAGCATAACAATCCTGCCGGAATCGGAATCAGGGAAAAATATTGATGAGGCCTTTGATAAGGCCTATGCCTGTGATGCAACCTCTCTTTTCGAGAATTTTTGCCTTAAATCGTCCGGTGACCAAGCATATTGCAGAGCTTTTACACTCCTTCTTTATGGAGATTGTGAGTGCACCGGATTATGAGAAAGAGGCTCTTGCCATTTTTGGAAGAAGAAAAAAATCTTCGCGTTATCGAGATGCCGAATTTATCCAGCTTCTCCCTTCCGAAGAGACGGTAAAAAGAAGTGCTGGGGGCATTCTGGTACAGGATTATGATGATGCGGATATTACGGAAGAAATGGAAGTGGTCAGCAAACGGAAGCCCACAGAAGAGGAAATGCAGGACCTGCGTTTTGGCTTTAAGGCGGTCAAAATGGTGGCTTCCAATGGGGCTGTACTGGTAAAGGACGGCGCAACGCTGGGCATCGGTCAGGGGCAGGTACGGCGTACCTGGGCAGTGAGGATGCCCTTTCCCACAGGGAAGGCAAACACTCCGGGGCTGTGCTGGCTTCCGACGGCTTCTTCTTTGCGGATACGGTGGAGCTTTTGCAGAAGCATGGGATTCGTGCAGCCATCCAGCCGGGAGGCTCAGTGAAGGATCCGGAGGTAATCGCTCTCTGCGATCAGTATGGTATTGCTTTGGTAATGACCCATATTCGACATTTTAGACATTAAGAGAAAAGAAGAGTTGGGGAGAATGTGGATTCCATGGAATTCTGATTTCAAAGGAACTAAGTTTTTGAGGTATTAAGATTTCGTGGAATGAAGATATCGAGGAATGAAAGATTCCATGACTTAAAAATGGGAGGTAGACCATGCGTGTATTGGTTGTGGGAAATGGCGGTCGGGAGGATGCGCTCTGCAAAAACTACAGGAAAGTCCCGCTTTGTGAAAAGCTGTGTGCTGTCAGGAAATGGGGAACAGCCCGCTACAGGAGAATCTTTCTATTAGGAGCAATGAAGAAATCGTAAGCTTTGCAAAAGGAAAACATAGACTTTGTTGTTGTAGGGGCCGGAAAAACCCTTGTGTGAGAGGACTTGTGGATGAACTGGAAGAGCAGGGATAAAAAGCATTCGGCCCGAAAAAGAAGGCTGCACAATTAGAGGGAGCAAAGGATTTTACAAAGCGCTTCTTGGAAATATGCGCTACCACCGCCCGATACAAGACGGTTTATTCTTTTTGAAGAGGCAGTGGAGGCCTTGCAAGACTTTTCCTATCCTTGTGATTAAGGCGGATGGGCTCTGCGCCGGAAAAGGGAGTCAGGGATTTTTCAGGAGCTAGCGCAAGCAAAAGCAGTATTTAGAGGAGCTCTTTGTGAAAAAGATTTTCGGAGAAGAGGCTAAGAAGGTAGTCATCGAAGAGTTTCTGGATGGAAAAGAGGCTTCCCTTCTCTGCGTGGTTTCCGAAATCAACTTTTCCTTTGGAATCGGCAAGAGACTATAAACGAATCTATGACGGCGACACTGGGGGACAATACCGGCGGGGTGGGCTGTTATTCACCCAATGAGCTTTTCACTGCGGAATTAAAGGAAAGATTGGAAAGGTCCTTGAGAAGATTTCCTATGGACTAAAAGCAGGAAGGCACGGAGTACAGCGGCATTCTCTTTATCGGCTTTATGATTATGAGGGAGAGCCGAAAAATTCTGGAATTTAATGTACGCTTTGGAGATCCGGAGACAGAAGTAATTTTGCCAAGGCTTCAAAAGCGATTTACTGCTTCTTATGGACAAGGCGATTTCCCATAGCCTTCGGGAGGAAGACTTTCATTGGTCGGAAAAAAACCTGTATGACGGTGGTTATGACTTGAAGGGCTATCCCCATGCCTATGAAAAGCATAAGAGGATTACAGGAGAAATTACCAGATCCGTCTGTCTTTGTCTACCATAACAATACAGTCCTGGAAGATGGCGTAGCTTATTCCGACGGAGGAAGGGTTCTCTCCGTAACCACAATGGGAGACAGCCTTTCTGCCTGCCGGGAGAAGATTTATGCCCATATCGGAGAAATCCATTTTCGAGGGAGCCTGCTATCGAAAGGATATCAGGGATTCAGTGGAATAGAAAAGAGGAGTTAAAAAAATAGTTTTTCTCTTATGCATAAGTAAAAAAACTATTGGATAGAAAAAAGTTTTTACTACATCAGTTTGATTTTAAGAAAAGAGGAAATATGGCGAAAAATCATGGGGGAAGGAATTACGTTTTGACGATGTTTTTACTGGTTCCGCATTATTCAGACCTTGTGCCGAATGAGGTGGATTTAAGCACGTATTTGACGAAGACGATTCGTTTGAACATTCCTTTTATTTCTGCAGGAATGGATACCGTTACAGAGCATCAGATGGCCATCGGCATGGCAAGATGCGGAGGAATCGGCATTATCCATAAGAATATGTCGATTTCTGCCCAGGCGGAAGAGGTAGACATGGTGAAGCGTTCGGAAAATGGTGTTATCACCGATCCCTTTTCCCTTACCAAGGATCATAGCCTGAAGGATGCCAATGATTTGATGGCGAAGTTTAAGATTTCCGGTGTTCCGATTACCGAAGGAAAGAAGCTGATCGGCATCATTACCAACCGTGATCTTGTTTTTGAAGAGGACTTTGATCGTCCGATTTCCGCCTGCATGACCTCTGAAAATCTGGTTACCGCAAAGGAAGGGACGACTTTGGAGGAGGCCAAGTCCATTTTGGCCCGGGCAAAGGTGGAAAAGCTCCCCATTGTGGATGATGAGGGGAATTTAAAGGGCTCAGTACCATCAAAAGATATTGAGAAACAAATCAAATATCCCAATGCGGCAAAGGATAAGCAGGGCAGACTGCTTTTGCGGTGCAGCTCTGGGCATTACCACGGATGTATTGGATCGGGCGGAAGAGCTTTTTAAAGGCTCATGTTGACGTGGTTGTTTTGGATTCCGCCCATGGACATTCCCAAAACGTTATTTCCTGTATTCGTTTGCTGAAAGACAAGTATCCCGACCTTCCCTTATCGCCGGAAATGTTGCCACCAAAGAGGCTACGAAAGCACTGATTGAGGCGGGAGCGGATTGTGTGAAGATTGGTATCGGCCCCGGATCCATCTGTACCACAAGAGTGGTTGCCGGAATCGGTGTACCCGCAGATTTCCGCCATTATGGATGCCTATTCCGTAGCCAGGGAATACGGTATTCCGATTATTGCAGACGGTGGAATTCAGTATTCCGGAGACGTGGCGAAGGCACTGGCTGCCGGCGGCTCCACCGTAATGATGGGCTCCGTATTTGCGGGTTGTGATGAAGCACCGGGTGAGTTTGAGCTTTATCAGGGAAGAAAATACAAGGTGTATCGCGGCATGGGCTCTATCGGTGCCATGAAGGAGAAGAACAGTTCCTCCGACCGTTATTTCGGGCAGGAGCCAAAGAAGCTGGTGCCTGAGGGTGTGGAAGGAAGAGTGGCTTACAAAGGTAAGGTGGAAGATACCATCTTCCAGTTTATCGGCGGCCTTCGTGCCGGCATGGGCTACTGCGGAGCAAAGGACATTCGCACCTTGCAGGAAACCTCCGAGTTTGTGAAGATTTCTCCCGCATCCCTAAAAGAGTCTCATCCCCACGATATTCATATCACGAAAAGAAGCGCCGAACTATTCTTCGGATTCTATATAGGTGAAATCTTTTTGAAAAAAGACTTCTGTATAAAGTGAGATTCTTTGGAAAGTGAACTCTATTTCAGCAGAATTCATTTGAGCCGAATTCTATTGGAAGAGATTTTCTTTAAGAGACTATTTAAATAGGGGCTGTAAAAACAAAATAAGAAATAGAAAACTATTTTGATTTTTACAGCTCCTATTTCCCTATACTTTTCCTATCACGAAAATAAAAACTATGAAGAACGCCGATTCTGTGCTAAAAATCTCACGGATTGTAACTATTCACCCGTGTGTTCGAGACCTTCCACACGCTAAACAAAAACTAAAGGAGAATTTATGCATTTTCAAGATCAAAAAACCAAGATGATAACCCAGGCGGCGTTGATTGCTGCTGTGTATGTGGCGTTGGTGCTGATTTTTAAGCCAATCAGCTTCGGGGCAATTCAGTTTCGTATTGCGGAAGCCCTTTGTATCCTGCCCTTTTTCAGCTTTGCGGCTGTTCCGGGCTTGGCAGTGGGCTGTCTTTTAGGAAACTTCTTTTCCGGAGCGGCCATGCCGGATGTTATCTTCGGAACCTTGGCTACCCTGATTGCTGCAATCTTAAGCTATCAGCTTCGGAACAAGAATAAGTTCCTGGTATGCGTTCCGCCCATCCTGGCCAATGCCATCATTGTGCCCTTCGTTTTACAGTATGCTTACGGGGTGCCGGACAGCTATCCCTTCCTCTTTGCTACCGTGGGATTGGGAGAGGTTATTGCGGTAGGTGTTTTGGGAAATGCATTGCTTTTGGCTTTAGAAGGTCGGAAGGAAGTGCTTTTCGGCGCAGGAGTTTAACAGAAAAAGCCGGTATTTTGCCGGAGGAAAAAGCTTCTCCTTGGCAGGATAGAGAAGTTATGGTACAGGACGGAAGTAGAGAGCTCAACAACTAAGCAGTAGTAAGGAAATGCTTTAGGAGGAAATATGTACGATATTCATTTTGACAAACCACTTTGGGTGCACTTTATCGGAATAGGGGGTATCTCCATGAGCGGCCTGGCGGAAATTCTGCTGGACCGTCATTTTACCGTGACCGGATCGGATGCCAAAACCTCTCCTCTGACAGAGCACACTGGAAAGCTTGGGAATCAAGGTCTTTGTTCCCCAAAGCCGTCAAAATATTCAGGATGGGGTGGAGCTTTGTGTGTATACCGCCGCCATCTCCGAGGACAATGAGGAGTTTCAGGAGGTAAAGCGTAGAGGCATCCCCATGATGACTCGTGCAGATCTTCTGGGACGCATTATGCAAAATTATGCTACGGCGATCAATGTGGCCGGTACCCATGGAAAAACCACCACTACTTCCATGATTGGAGAAATTCTGATGGAGGCGGCGAAGGATCCTACTATTACGGTGGGAGGGATGATGAAGGATATCGGGGGAAATCTTCGGGTAGGACAATCCGACATTTTCCTGGCAGAGGCCTGCGAGTACACCAACTCCTTCCACTCCTTCTTCCCCAGCATTGCGGTGATTTTAAATGTGGAAGCAGACCATCTGGACTTTTTCAAGGATATTAATGAGATTCGGGATTCCTTCAAGACCTTTATCGAAAGATTGCCGGAGGATGGCCTTGTGGTCATCAACAAGGATATTCCTCATTATGAGTATTTCTTAGAGGATTTGGGCGGACGGAAGATAATTACCTTCGGTCATGGGGATGCGGATTATACGGCGAATTTTATTTCTTATGACCACTATGCAAGACCCAGCTTTACCCTCTTTGAGCACGGAGAGGATAGAGGCAAGGTGACACTTTCCGTTACCGGAGAGCACAATATCTACAATTCTCTGTCTGCCATTGCGGTGGCAAGATATTTGGGGATTTCCTTTGAGGATATCAAGGAGGCTCTGCATCGTTTTTCCGGAACGGATCGTCGTTTCCAGCGAAAGGGAAAGATTAACGGCTTTACTATTATTGATGACTATGCCCACCATCCCCAGGAGATTGCGGCAACCATTGCGGCGGCACAGAAGTATCCTCATAGAAAGCTGTGGATTGTTTTTCAGCCCCATACCTATTCCAGAACGAAGGCCTTAATGGAGGACTTTGCAGGGAGCTTTTGGCCCGAGGCGGATGAGATTATTCTGGCAGACATTTACGCCGCCAGGGAGAAAAATACCGTAGGCATCAGTTCGGATGATTTGCGGAAGCTAATGCTTTCTCAAAACACCAATGTGTACTATATTCCGGATTTTCCTTCCATTGAGAAGTATATTTTAGAGCATGTGAAGGAAGGAGACCTCTTAATCACCATGGGTGCGGGAAATATCGTAGACGTGGGAGAGGATTTACTTTCTTTGGAAGGTGCGGAGAGAGAAGAATAGAATTTTTTGAAGAAGGTTTTTCATCGTGGAAGAAAAGGAATTTTTTCTTTTCCCAAATGGTGGAAACCTTCTTTTATCTTCTTCAAGCAGGGGAGTTGGGGGAAAAGAAAAATTATTTTTTCTTCTTTCCTGATTTTTCCGGAAAATCCACCTAAAGAATTGTGGATAAGCGGAGAGAAAATCCTTCAAAAAAGGATAGATAAAACTAGTAAAATCAAGCTTTTAAAGAAAATGAAAAAAGAAACCCACATTATCCACATTGCTGTGGATAAGTCCTGTGGATAAACTTGTGGAGTAGTCTTCTTGAACTGAAAAAGCTCCTATGTTATGATTTGCTCACCGACGACTTAGGGGAGAAAAGGGAAGCGATGGAGATACAGTTTCAAGAGGGAATCCAGGGCGGAGATTACTTGTGTTCCGAATGCATTTATAGACGAATATGTAGCCGAAGCCAATGGAGATTATGTGAAGGTGTATCTGTATTTGCTTCGCCATCAAAAAGAAAAGCTGAAGGGCAAGGAAATTGGTGAGGCCCTTTGCTTAACTGATCAGGACGTGAAAAGAGCCATCCTTTTTGGGAGAAAAAAAGGGGGTTTTAAAAGAGGGAACAGCCAGAGCTTTGGAGCGGGAGTTGCAGTCGGAAGAGGCGGCACTTCTTTCGAGGAAAAGCTGTCTCAGAAAGAGAGGCTGAGCCGTATGGATAGGACTTCTTTTTTTGATGAGCAAAAACAGGAAATGGACGGGAAAAAAAGCGGGAAATCGATGAGGAAGAATTTGGCGGCATCTTATTTGTAGCCAAGCATTTGATGCCTGTGGTAACCCCTTCCCATGTCCAGCTTTTTGAATATATGTATCAGTCTCTGGAAATGGATGCGGAGCTGATTGAATTTTTCTTAGACTACTGTTGCAGCCTGCAAAAAGACCAACTGTCGCTATATGCAGAAGGTGGCGGTGGACTGGCACTGAATTGGGCATTCGAGATGTACGGGCAGCCAGAGAGCATGTGAAGAACTTTGATATGGCGAAGGGCATGAAGTCCGGAGGCGGAGAAGGCAAATCCGGCGGAAATACATTTTCTTCGAAAGGAAAGAGCGGAAGCGCTTCCGGAGAGAAGAAGAGCAATCGTTTCCTGAACTTCAGTCAGGAAGAGGTAGATTATGATTCTTTGGCTAAGCAGAAGGCCTTAGAACGACTTGGACAGTTTCATACCGCTAAGTAGAGAAGAGGCAAAGCATGGCACTGAGTAACGGACAGGTTCAGGAGATACAACGGATTCTTTCAGAAAGACAGCTGGAAGCCCATAGAAGATATTTGGAGAAAAGAGAAGAGATATTCCGGAAGCTTCCGGAACTGGAAGAGCTGGAGGAGAAGGTTAGAGCCTTCTCTTTATCCGTTGCCGGAGAAATGCAGCAGGGCAATCGGGAAGGACTCCTTCGCTTAAAGGAGGAAATCGGAAAGCTGCATAAAGAAAAGAAAGCTCTTTTGAAAACTGCGGGCTATAGGATAGAGGATTTAGAGGAAGAAGAGCATTTTTGCCCCTTTGTCAGGATACCGGCTATATGGACGGGAAGAAATGCCAATGCTTTTTAAAGCTGCAGGGAGAGCTTCTGTACCGACAATCCCGCATGGGAGCGGTGCTGGAGCGGGAAAACTTCTCCAAGTTCCAGCTGGAGCGCTTCGACAATATAGAGAAGCTGGGCCAGTGCGAAACAAAAACCCTGCGGGAATATATTAGGAGATCCGGGACTACCTTATAGACTACTGTGAAGAATATCCGAAAAATAACCGTAGCATACTCTTCACCGGCAGTACCGGAACCGGAAAAACCTATTTTCTCCATTCCATAGCCAAGGCTCTCTTGGATAGGGGGGTCAGTGTATTGTATTTTACCGCCACAGGACTCTTTGAGTATTTTTCCAAAAAGGATGCGAGAAGAAGATACGGAAGACTATATCGAAGAGGTAGATGTTATCCTGATTGACGACTTGGGAACGGAGTTTTCCAACAGCTTCACCACCTCCCGCTTTTTCGCCCTGCTGAATCAACGGATATTGGACCGAAAAACCATGCTGATATCTACAAATTTGAATTTTTAAAGAATTACGAGAGACTTACTCCGACAGAGTGGTGTCCCGCTTTATGTCCGACTACGAAATCATTCCTTTATATGGGAAAGACCAGAGACTCTAAGGAAAGAAAAAAATGCGAAGCATCTTCCTATTCTCTGTCGAGGTGCTTATTAAAATAAGAGTAAGTTAAGGAAAGAAAAATGCGAAGCATTTTTCCTGTTCTCTACCGGAGACGCTTATTAAAATAAGAGTAAGTTAAGGAAAGAAAAATGCGAAGATTCCGCTATTCTCTACCGGAGGCGCCTCTGAAATATTTATATTTCAAGAGCGGCTTCGGCAGAGAATAGGAGTCAAACTTGCAAAAGCAAGTTTGATTTCTTTCCGTCACACTCTTAACTTTCTATCGAAGAGATATTTTGTGGAGAGGAGAGGCGAGGTTAGCGGGAGCGTGCCCCTGTTCCGAAGCCATAAGGACAAAAAGCGTTCATCTATTTTTCAGATACCGCCTCCCCAAAAAAATCTCTTCGACAAAAGTTTTTCCTAAAAGCAAAAAAGAGCATAGACTTTTTCTTTGCTTTCCTGTATTTTTAATCCGTAAAGTGTCTATATGTTTGGAAGGAGAATAGTCATGGCTGATTCCAGAACTTCACAGTTCATTGAGCGTATTCCAGTAGGACCTTTGGCTTTGATGCCGCTGAAGTCCATTGAGCCCTTGGGAAAGAAGGTAAACGATTACTTGGTTACCTGGAGAACCAAGAGAAAAGTGAGCATAAGGAAACTCTTGCTTTTTCAGGGTATCAGAAATCGGATTACATTGTTCCCACAAGAATTTCCCGATTCGGAACAGGAGAGGCAAAGGGAGAAATCCTGGAGTCCGTACGAGGCGTGGACATTTACTTGATGGTGGATGTGATGAACTACTCCATGACCTATTCCATTTTCGGCCATGTAAACCACATGTCTCCGGATGACCACTATGCGGATTTAAAGAGACTGATTGCGGCAACAACAGGAAAGGCTAAGCGAATCAACGTCATTATGCCCTTCATGTATGAGTCCAGACAGCATAAGAGATCCGGAAGAGAGTCCTTAGACTGCGCTATGATGCTGCAGGAGCTTCATGAAATGGGCGTGGAGAATTTCTTAACCTTCGATGCTCACGATCCCAGAGTCATGAATGCCATTCCCAGAGACTCCTTTGACAATGTTTCCTGCACCTACCAGTTCGTTAAGGCACTTCTGATGAATGTAAATGATTTGGACATTGATAAGGATCACATGATGATTATTTCCCCGGATGAGGGCGGAATGAATCGTGCCATTTATTATGCCAATGTCTTAGGCTTAGACATGGGTATGTTCTATAAGAGAAGAGACTACACCCAGGTGGTGAACGGACGAAACCCTATCGTGGCTCATGAATTCTTGGGAACGGATGTGGAAGGAAAGGACGTTATCATCATCGATGATATGATTTCCTCCGGAGAGTCTTTAATCGATACAGCCAAGGCATTAAAGGACAGAAAGGCAAAACGAGTTTATGCTTGCTGTACCTTCGGCTTATTTACCAACGGTCTCAACAAGTTCGATGAAGCCTATGCAGCCGGAATTCTGGCGGGAGTTTTGACCACAGACCTGATTTATCAGCCGGAAGAGCTGCTAAAGAGAGAATGGTATATCAATGTAAGCATGGCGAAGTACATTGCCCTTCTTATTGACAATATGAACCATGACATTTCCATTTCTCTATCTTGGATCCGGTGGGCAGAATCAATAAGAGAGTTTCTGAATATAAGGAAGCCAGAGCTTCCCAGACAGAACAGTTTAGCTTAGAGTTGGAAGATGATATGTAAAGAAAAGAGAGGCTTGGAAACAAGCCTTCTTTCTATATTTCCCCAATATAGTTTTTTATTATCCCTTTTGGTGGTTTTTGTTCATAGCACCCATTTTTTCCGTGGAAGAGTTGCAGAGCGTAGCAAGGCTACCCTTTTTTTGAGAGCTCTTTTTTGGAAAAAAATGGGAGTTTTTCTTTTTCGGAATTCTTAGGCCGGTAGCGGTTCCCGGATTTTTCTTTGTCAGTGGCTACCTGTTTTTTTCCGGAATTTGCAGAGCCTTTCCCAATGGAGAGAAGCTTGGAAAAACGCTTTTTTCCTATGTCCTTCCCTATCTTTTTCTGGAATACCGGAATGACTGTCCTTTATCTTTTTGTTTCAAAAAGGCAGACTTTAGTATTCACGGGATCTTTTGAGGGATATTTCTTTATCGCTATCAGCCGGTATTTTTGGTATTTTTTTCAGCTGATTCTTCTGACCTACGCCTGTCCATTCTTTGCCTTAGGTCTTTCTCTGTTCGAAAATGTTTTTCTTCGAAGGTGGGGAACCTGCTTTTTGGCGTTTTTCCCCTCTTCTTTCTTGGCTTGGTGTATTTTCGTCTGGATATATCCTATCTCAATGAGGATGCGGCTTTTTATTATAGCTTTGGTGCTTATTTGGCATTGCTTGGTTTTGGTATTTTTCGAGGAGGGAAGAGTTTCTCTTATGAAAATACGAAGAAGAAATCTGCATTTTTCCGCTCTCCTCCTGCTCTCAGCACTTCTTTGCTATGGCTATACAATCTTGGGAAAGACCATCGGGCTTTTGCTTTTGGCTACGGTTTTTTTACCGTATCAGTACGGCAGTTTTCCTGCTTCTTCTTTGCCAAAGGGCTTTTTGCCTTTGGAAAAAGTATGCGGACCATAATTTTTATCTGTATGCAGTGCATTATCTTTTTGCGACTTTGGTTTATGCTGCAAAAGTATTTTTCCGGAAGCGGGAGAGGCTTTGCTCTTTTGCTTTTATAGTTTGAGCCCATTTACTGTCTGCTTTTTATCCCAAGCTACAGCTTATCTTCTTCAAAAGTATGCGAATCCTTTATGGAGAATTTTAAATGGAGGAAGAGCTTCGTAGTATTTCGAGGCCGAAATATTTAAAGAATAGAGCTGTTTTGGCTCTATAGGAAAGGGATGCTTTGAATCTATAGGAAAAAGAAGCTTTTAGAATTTTTATGAAATAGCAAAAATCCTTTAACTTGACGAAGCATCCTATTCGGACTAAACTAATACTGTTGCTAGGGGCGCTGTATGCTGAGAGGTGAAAACCAACCCTTTAACCTGACCTGGATAATGCCAGCGTAGGGAAGCTATAGTGAGCCCTCCATTGTCCTTTGGACAGCATAGGAGGATTTTTATGCATAATAACACCAAAAAGATTGCTTTGTCCGGAGTTTGTGTAGCCATGTCTTTGGTACTGGGAATGATTAATCTATTTTTCCCTGCCGATGGGAGGATCGGTTACCGCCTGCTCCATGCTTTTTGCCACTTTACCGGGATTTTTCTTCAGCGGAACCTACGGATTCCTGTCCGGTTTGGCCTATGGCGCTTTGAGCTTTATTTTAAAGCCCTATTTTTATAGCCCTGCCCAGTTTATTACGGATTATGTTTTTAGCCTTTACCGCCCTAGGTTTATCAGCTTTATTTTTCCCAAAAGAAGCACGGCCTCTTTATCGGCTATATTGTGGCTTGTCTGGGACGCTTTTTCTTCGCCTTTTATCCGGCGTACTGTTTTTTCGCTTCCTATGCTCCGGAAGGTATGAATCCCTGTTTGGTATTCCTTCAGCTATAACATCAGCTACATTTCCGTGGAAATGGTTCTTACCCTTGGGGTACTTTTGGTTCCCGCGGTACACAAAGGACTGTACCGGATGAAGGGACAGCTGCTTTCCGAAGGAGCTTATGCCCGATAGCTTACGAGCCTGAATTAAAACCTATAAAAGGAACTGTTAAATCAAAATAAAAGAGATTTTCGGCAATATAGGTCTGAATAAGGGGGTAGTCTGAGCTTGATACTTGCGAAAGACCGGCGAAGTGAAGGACTGAAAAAAATCAATAATTGAAGCGATTGATGCAGTGTGAACCTATAATAGGGGCAATCTGAGCCCGTCAGTACTTACTGAAAGCAAGCAAAGCGAAGCTTGAAGTTAGTACTGTACCCGTTGGGCGAGCTTAGCGAGAGCGTGCCCCGATTATAGACCCACACTGCATCAGAGCCTTCTAATAATGAGTGCAGTCCTTCACTGCGCAGGGCGAAGCTAGCGAGAGCGTGCCCCAATTTCAGACCTGTATTGCTTAGAAATCTCTTTTAATTTTACAGTTCCTTTTTCTTTTAATCCAGATCGGTAACCTTCGGGGATTGAAGCTCTACGCTGTCCAGTCCCTCATCCAAGGTAATCACACCGCTGGCATTGACAGACCACTTATTGCCGTTTCCGTCACGGTATTTGGTCTTATTCTTCATGACTTTGCCGGATTCGTTCACCACGTAGCTTCTGTTTTGTCCGGGAAGGGTAACCTTCTGATAACGGGAGCCCTGATCCGCCTTTTGGAGACGTCCGTTAAAGTACAGGTAATCCTGTTTGATGCCGGTGATTCCTCGACCGTTTTGATCAAAGAAACAGGTGATGTTGTCTCCGTCTCCGTCCACCAGATTCATTCTTCCGGTTTTTACGGAACAGTCCGCCTTGTTGGCTCCGCAATAGTAGTAGCCTTCCGGTGCATTGGAAGCAGTGCGTCCCTTCTGGATGCCGTAAACCGGATTGCCCTTTTCATTGAAAAGATAGCGCTTATCGTTGATTCTCTGGACTTCGTACACTCCTTCGTTACCGGCTGCGGGATGGCCATTATTCTTAAAATAGAACCATTCCACATCCCCGGAGGAAAGCTGCTGCTGTTTCCTTCAGGACCTACGGTGGAGTACCAGGTGCCGCTTAAACGCTGTCCCATCTTGAATTTATTATCGTTTTTCTCTGCGAAAAATACATAACCGGCAATTTCCGGATTGGCATCATTTACCTCTGCCCAACCGGTAACCATGATACCGTTTTCATCGAAAACCGTAGGAGGCATTGTCCAAGGTCTTTACCGCAATATGACCGTCTTTGGAACGAAGCTTTTCTCCGGTGCTTTGGTTAAAATAGAACCAGTAGTTTCCGTTATTTCCCTTTCGGTTTTCGTCAGCGGTAACGCCGGAGGGAAGGGGAAGCTGTTTCCAGCCGGTAATCATCTTTCCGGTGCCGGGGTCGCAGTAATAATTATCATCATTTACCCAACCGGTCTGCATAATGCCGTTTCCGTCAAAATAGTAGAAGGCATCCTGTAATTTCAGCCAGCCGTCCTGCTTAAGGCTTCCGTCTCCTGTGGCATAATACCAAATAGTCTGGCCGTTCTGATTGATTTTAATCCAGGAGTTTTGCACCACAGAACCGTTATCATTTTGATAAACTTGCTGTCCCTCTGCTGTTTACATTCCAGCCGGCTGCGAAAGCAGTGCCGGAAAAAGGCCGATTCCTGCGAGAAGCAGGAAGGGTAGGAGTTCTTCTTCATTTTGTCCTCCAAATCTCTATAGGCAATCCTTAAAGGATGGTAAAAATATATTATTTCAGCTTCTCTTTATAATACTATCTTTTTTCTCATAGGAAAAAAACAACGAATTTTTTTCCTAACGAAAAGGACAAAAAGCTTACGGTTTAAGAACGTTCTTCCCTTGAAACCATCTGGCGGAACAACCGCAGGGCAGTACCTGATTGCTTTCTGCAATGGGCAAGCCCACTTCACAGAATCCACGATGCCTCCACGGCTTTTTTGAATCAAATCCTTCAGCATATAGGCCACAACCCCCGGCTGTAATCCGGTGGTGTAGGAATTTAAGAGGAAAAGAGGGCGTCCTTTTTCAAAAATCTTTTTCGCTCAGCTGTAAAAAGGGATAGATGTTGTCTTCGATTTTCCAGATTTCTCCTTGGGACCTCTGCCGTAGGGAAGGGGGATCCATGATGATGCCGTCGTACTGATTGCCTCTTCAATTTCCCGCTCCACAAATTTCACACAGTCATCCACCAGATAGCGGATGGGGGCGGAAGCAAGACCGGAAAGCTCGGCATTTTCCTTGGCCCATTGCACCATGCCTTTGGAGGCATCCACATGGGTCAGCTCCGCACCGGCCTTTGCTGCGGCCAAGGTAGCTCCTCCGGTATAGGCAAAAAGATTTAAAACCTTGATGGGCGTCTTATCTCCTTTTTCCAGCCTTCTCTTTTTCTTCTGCAATCTTTTCGGAAAACCAATCCCAGTTGGCTGCCTGCTCCGGAAAAAAAGTCCGGTGTGTAAAGGCAAAGGGCTTTTAAATGGAAGGTAAGGCTCTGCTCCGGATTTCCGTTCAGCCCATAGGAAATCTTCCACTGCTTTGGCAGGTCGAAAAATTCCCAGTCTCCTCCCCCGGCCTTGGAACGGTGGTAGTGACCGTTACATTTTTTCCATAGAGGATTTTTCTTCGGATTTTGCCAAATGACACAGGGGGTCGGTCTACGCAAAATATACTTCCCCAACGCTCTAATTTTTCTCCGGAAGAGCTGTCCAAAACGGCATAATCCACCCAATTATTTGCTAGAAACATTTTTCCTCCTTAAAAAGCCCGACAAACTGGCATTTATCCTAGCATTCTTTTAGGAAAATGACAAGAAATGCGGGAAAAAGAAAAGAATCCCAAGGCCACCCTGTTCGGATGGAAAATTTATGTTAAAATAGGGGGCGGTACAGACCGGATAAGGGGATTTCCCGAGGAGGAAGCTTGATTATCGAAGAAACAAAAGACTACCCGGTGTTTTATAAGGAAGCAGGGCTGGATAGCGAAAAGGATGCTCCAAAAGACTGCCTTCCCGTTCACCGCTCTGGATAAGGTGGCTTCCGGTCTTTTATTGTACGGAAAAATAAGGAGGCTGCGGCGGCTCTGTCCAAGCAGCTGACAGAGAAAAAATCGAAAAAACGCTATCATATCGTGGTGCCCAAGGAGAAGAGGGAAAAAGCTTTTACCGGAGGAGGGATGCTTTCAGGACTATCTCTATAAGGACCAGAAAAACAGAAGTGTTTTCCGGTGAAAAAAAGTCTTCGAAAGGGCGTAAAGGAAGCCATCCTCCGCTATAAGATTTTGGAGGAAAATGGGGAATGGATGCTTCTGGATGTGGAGCTGGAAACCGGACGCTTTCATCAAATCCGTGCTCAGTTTGCAAGTCGGGGTTTTCCTCTTTACGGAGACGGAAAATACGGTTCCCAGCAGAAAGGGACAGTGGGCTTACACTGCTATCAACTCTCTTTTTGGATGTGAAAACGGGAGAGGAAAGACGGTATGAGATAAAAATCCTGAGGGAGAGCCACGGAATCTTTTTGAAAACGCTATGGAGCCTAAAAAGCTAATGCTATAAGAAAAACCAACACAGAGACATTCCCTGAAATACAAAAAGCTATGAAGGGGAAAAACGAAAAGAAAAGAAAATAGCTAAGAAGAGAAAAATAGAAAAGAAGAGAAAAGAAAGTAGGAGTCATGCAGAACGGAGATATGCCTTTAAAGAAGAAAAAGAAGCCTGTAGCTTCCGAAGAAATCGGGGAAGAACAGAGGAAGGAGGCCGTAGAGCAGAGGGGTGTCGAGGCACGGAAGAAGCTCGGAGGCCGTAAGGATACGGAAGAGCAGAGGGATGGCGGAGCACGGAAGGAAATCGTCTTAGGGAAGGATGGGAAGTCAAGCTCCATCGATTATCGCTTTAGGCCTTGCTTTGAAAGCTTTCATTGTGCCCACTGTGGAAAGGAAATTCATCCTGAGGGAGCAGGTTCTCAGCATAGAAATCATTGTCCCCACTGCCTGTACAGTCTCCATGTGGATGAGGAGCCGGGAGACCGGAAAGCTACTTGTCATGGACAAATGGAGCCCATCGGCGTAATCTCCAAGGGAGACGGGGATTGGAGCATTCTACACCTTTGTAAGTCCTGCGGAAAGCTCTCTTTAAACCGGGCTTTGGCGGATGATAACCCTCTGCTTTTAATGCAGCTTGCGGTGAAGCCCCTGTCTTCTCCCCCTTTCCCATGTCCTTCCTGTCTCACTTTTTGGAAGAAAAGGGAAAGTAGGGCAAAGGCCGATAAAGCTTAACATATAGCAGTGTAGTAAAGAGAAGCAGCATAAAGAGAAGCAGCATAAAGAGAAGTAGCATAAAGAGTAGTGCAGTAAAAGAGCAGTGTAGTAAAGAGTGGTATAGCCAAAAGCGGTATAGTGAGATGAGGCTTAAAGTAGAATAGAGTACTATGAAAAAGAATCTTTTGGTGGCTCAGTCCGGCGGACCTACTGCGGTAATCAATGCCAGTCTTTCCGGGGTAATCTGGAAGGCTATGCAGGAGGAAAAGATCGATAAAATCTATGGGGCACAGCATGGCATTGCCGGCGTGTTTTCAGAGGAATTTGTGGAGCTGAAGGCCTGCGCAAAGAAGCAGATGGAAGAGCATTTTTCCGAAAAAGAGGAAGAAAAGTATCCTCCTTTCTCCCTTTGGAGACTTTCTTTTGGAAAAAGGAAGCACAAGGCAGGAGGCGGCGTATTTTTCCAGACTGGCTCAGACCCCTGCGGCGGCACTGGGCTCCCTGCCGCTTAAAACTGAAAAATCCACAGGAAGATCCAAGAGAGTTTCAGGAGCTCTTATCCGTTTTTAAGGCGTGGAATATAGGCTATTTTTCTCTATATCGGGGAAATGATTCCATGGATACCGCTCGGAAGCTGTCCGCCTACTGCAAGGAACAGGGGAGGACATCGTGGTGGTGGGGGTACCCAAAACCATAGATAACGACTTGGAAGGAATCGACCATTGTCCCGCTTCGGTTCCTCCGCAAAGTATATTGCAGCCTCTCTTTTGGAGCTGGAGAGGGAGTGTCTGGTTTATGACACCAAATATGTAATGATTGTGGAAATGATGGGAAGAAATGCAGGTTGGCTTACTGCCGCCGCAGCTCTTTCCGCAGAAAAGGGAGGCATTCCTTATCTTATTTATCTGGAGGAGCAGAGCTTTTCCAAGGAGCAGTTCCAAAAGGACGTGGAGAAAGCTCTTCAGCAGTCCGACCGAGTGATGGTAGCGGTTTCGGAGGGCATTAAGGACAGTAACGGAAAATTCCTTTATACCTACGGCAGGGAGGAAGGGAGCAAGGATGCCTTCGGACACAGCATTGCCGGTGGAGCCGGAGGGGTGCTGGAGCAGATGATTTTAGAGAAAATGTCGGTGAAAACCAGAAGCATCGAGTTTAATCTCTTGCAGCGCTGTGCCGGACATTTGCTTTCCAAAACCGATGTGGAAGAGTCCTTTTACTGGGAGCACAGGCAGTGGAACTGGCAGTATTGGGAGAAAATGGGAAAATGTCGTCTCTTCGGAGAATATCCTCCGAACAGAACTCTTCTGAGAAGTCTCCCCGGACAGAAGGATTCGGAGAATTCCAATACCGGAAATCCCTCAAAAGCGGGAATCGGATATGCTGTAGAATATTCCGCAGTTCCTCTTTCTGCAGTAGCTAATCGGGAGAAAAATTCCTTTTATCTTGGATTGGAAAGGACGGACACAGTCTGGAAGAGGAGGCCTTAGCTATCTTCGCCCCTTGATTTTAGGAGAATACAGCTGTGATTTCGTGGATGGGCTTCCCAATATATTTCTTTTTTGAGAAGTCCGGAAAATAAATTGCCTCGGGAGGTATGAGATGGATATTAGAAAAGCTTATGTAGCCAATAAAAAAATCGTTATGATAGCATGGAATATCGAAAGGCGGGGGAATCCGGTTTGTATCTTCCGGCGATTTCTCTGGGGCTTTGGCATAACTTCGGAGAACGGAATTCTCAGGAGCAGATGCAGGATATTCTTAGGGAGGCCTTCGACTTAGGCATTACCCATTTTGATTTGGCCAACAATTACGGTCCCCCCTATGGAGAGGCGGAGCGAAATTTCGGTATTCTGTACCAAAGAGATTTTCTCCCTTATCGGGAAGAGCTTCTGATTAGCACTAAGGCGGGCTATGATATGTGGGAGGGTCCCTATGGAAACGGCGGTTCCCGAAAGTATTTGCTCACAAGCTGTGACGCTTCCTTGAAACGGATGCAGTTGGATTACGTGGATATTTTTTATCACCATCGTATGGATCCGGATACCCCTTTGATGGAGACTATGTTGGCTCTGCTGCAGATTGTGCAGTCCGGTAAGGCGATTTATGCGGGAATCTCCAACTATGACGGAAAAACCATGAAGAAGGCTGTGGAGATTGCGAAGGAAATACGGCTTCCTTGGTAATTAACCAAAACCGTTATTCCATCTTGGATAGGAAGGTGGAGGAAAAATGGCTTAAAGGCTGCCGCTAAAGAAGACGGCATGGGGCTTATTTGTTTCAGTCCTTTAGCTCAGGGCTCCTTTCCAACCGCTATGTGGAGGAATTCCCGAGGATTCCCGGATGATGAAGGATGGAAGATATTTGCATAGAGAGGACTTTACCGAGGAAAAAAACGGCAGATGCTTTTAAGGCTTGCTCAGATTGCTAAGAAAAGAGGGCAGAGTCTTTCGGAAATGGCCCTTTCACGGGTGCTTCGAGACGAAGCTACTACTTCCGTACTTGTGGGGGTGAGTAAGAAGGAACAGCTTTGGGAAAATGTGAAGGCGCTGGAAAAACACCTGCTTTACGGCGGAAGAGGAAGAGGCTATTCGAATTGCCACTGCCCTGTAATCGGAGAAAATTAGAAGAAAAAGGGCACGAAAAACGAAAAAATTGTGCAGTTCGAAGAAGAAAAGAGAGAAAGCTGGACTTTCCTCTTATTAGAATTTAAAATTCAGGAGAAGAAACGAAGGAACGGCGAAAAAAACTCAGGGTTGTTTTTGAAATAGTATTGATTTTCTGGAAATAAGGAGAATAAAAATGCCCAAACAGGGGAAAAGGTCCTTCACAAAGAGGACAGGAAAAATAGCGTCGGTCGCCTGCTTTTCGTAATACTGGCAGTGATTATACAAATTATCTGGTTTTGGTTCTTTCTGTATTATCTGACGAAAGTTATCTTTGGGCGTCCATTTTTGCCAGAGTCTTTTTCCATAATTATGGTTTTGGGGGTATTTGCCAAGCGAAGCAATGCCTCTATTAAGATGACCTGGATTTTTATGATTATGGCTTTTTCCGATTTTGGGAATGCTTTTGTATCTTTTGGTTTACGGCTCAGGCTTTACAAAAACCATGCGGAAGAGAATCGAAGCGGCGGATGCCATGCTCTTCCCTTATCTGGATCAGTCTCATTTGATTTCGGATCAGCTGAAGAAGGAAAACAAATCCGTGGGAAATCAGTTTTGCTTATCTGGAGCGAGGCGGAAAGTTTCCGGTGTATCGCAACACTGAGCTTGTATTTTATAAGGAAGCTTCTCTGGGCTTGGAGGCACAGCTGGAAGCCCTGTCCCAGGCGAGGAAGTTTATTTTCATGGAATATCATGCCATAGAGGATCGACAGTCCTTTGGAGAAATCAAGGAAATTCTTCGCAAAAAGGCGGAGGAAGGAGTTGAGGTTCGCCTTTTCTATGATGATGTGGGTTCCATCAGCTTCATTGATCCGAAGTTTGTGCAGGAATTGGAAGAGTGGGGCATTCAGTGTCGTATCTTTAACCCCATTGTTCCCATGGTGAATCTTTTTCATGAATAACCGAGACCACAGAAAGATTACCGTTGTGGACGGTCAGATAGGCTTTACCGGAGGCTATAATCTGGCGGATGAGTATTTTAATATTCATTCTCCCTACGGCTATTGGAAGGATACAGGTATTCGACTTCGGGGAGAGGCGGTAGGTACTTTAACCCTGCTTTTCCTGGAAATGTGGCATGCCATGGATGATAGTCCGGTGCGGGGACTTTACAATTATTTGCCGAGACATTGGGATCGTTATACCGGACAGGGCTATTGCGCGCCCTATGCCTATGCGCCAACAGACGGATTTCCCTTGGGAGAGGACGTCTATCTGAATATGATTCAGTCCGCCACGGAAAGCATTTATATTACCACGCCTTATCTGATTATTACCGATGAGATGAGCAGAGCTTTATGTCTTGCGGCAAAGCGAGGGGTGGATGTGCGGATTGTCCTTCCGGGAATTCCGGACAAGACCTTTGTTTATGCTGTTAGCCGTTCTTACTATCCCCGACTTCTTCGGGCAGGAGTCAGAATTTATGAATATACACGGAGCTTTTATGCATTCCAAGCAGGTGTTGGTAGACCATGTTATGGCGGCGGTGGGAACCTTTAATCTGGATTATCGTTCCTTCTACCATCATTTTGAAAATGGAGTTCTGCTGTATGAAAGTCCCTGTATCTTTGATATTGCGGACGATTTCCATGAGCTTTTCCGTACTTCTACGGAAGTCAGCCCGGATAAGGGGCATAATCGAAGCCTTTTCACCAGAATGAAACAGGGCGCTTTGAGACTGATTGCACCCTTACTATGATTTTAGAATGCAAACTTTCAGACTACTCCCTTAAAAATTTAATATATTTTTAAAAGATTTATTTCTATAAATATGTTAAAATAAGGCTGTTCAATCGACAATTGAAGACAAAGGGAGGAAACAGAATGAAAAAAATTGTCCGAATTGTGGACAGGAAGTCCAAGACGAGGAGAAGTTTTGTGAGCACTGCGGAGAAAAGCTGGAAGGCGCAGAAACTGTAAGCGCTGAGGCAGGTGCTACCGAGTGCTGAAACAAGCGCTGCAGCAGAAAGTAGTGAGCTTGGAGCGAATGCTGATCATGCAGTAAGTGCTACAACAGCTACAGAAGCTGCTCCTGTAGAGCCCCAGGCAAGCTATACCTATGCACAGACTTTAGAGGAGGCTCCTGCGGGAAAGAAGGGCATGAAGCTTTTAATCCCGGTTGTTGCCGTAATTATTCTTCTTTGCGCAGGCTTTTTTGCCTTTGGAAAGAAGTTATTTTCCGGTGGCGTGGCTTTAAGCGCAGAGCAGAAGTTCCTTCATTATCAGGAGAAGTATCTCCAGGATAAGATGGATGCCATGGTGGCTTTAGGCTTTATTAACGAGGATTTAAAGCAGTCTTCCGATATGACTCTTACCGGAGAAATCGAAGGCAGTGACGAAATGAATAAGTATCTGAAGGATTCTCAGATTCAGTTAAAGTATGACATGGATGCGAGAAGAATTCCTTTATCGTGAATTTAAGTGCCAAGATCATGGGTACAGATTTACTGGAAGGCTTTGCGGATTATCGTGACGGAAAGATCGGTTTTGCGATTCCTGTAGCGGATGAGCACTACTATCGGGGAGATTTAAAGACCATTATGAAGAATCTCACCGAGCAGGATATTGTGGCTCCGGATTTAAAGAAGTCTGCAGAGAACAGAAAGCGTCTGGTAGAGATTTCCAAGAAGTACGGAGATCTCCTTGTCGGCAGCATGAATAAGGATAACTTAACGGTAGAAAAGAAGGAGTTCACCTTAGAGAATCTGAAGGAGAAGTATACCGGAGAGGTTTACGTATTTAAGCCCACAGAGGAAGATTTAAAGAATTTCTACGAGAAGCTGGCAGATACGGTAGAAAAGGACAGCGATTTAGAGTCTCTTTTAGAGGATGTTTATGCGACCAGCACCTGGGACAGCGCTTTAGGCATGGGAGATGCAGAAACTCCAAAGGATCAGCTTAGTGAGTTGGCAAAGGAGATTCGTGATAATGCTGCGGATACCGCTAAGGAGATGGCGGACAATGAATTCCAGTGGCAGATTGCGGTTGTTGACGGAGATTTAAGACAGGTTCTGCTTTCCACAAAGGACGATTCCTTCTCTCTGGAGATTGCCAAGAAGGGCAAGACGGTTACCGAGCAGATCAATGTTGTAAGCTCCAGCTCCGAGAATATGTACTTAAAGAACAGCTATAGTGTAAAGGATAAGATGCTGGAAGGAAGTATTTCCGGCGGAAACGGTGTTCTGGATGTGAAGGCTTTGGAGTATAAGATTGATACCACCAAGCATTCCGCTTTAATGCCTTACGGAACCTATATCATACATGATCCTATGGGAATGGGAGCGAAGTTTACCCTTACAGTTTCTGACGGAGAGAAGGACAGCAGCAATCACGAGATTGTGGTAGAAGGCTTAGAGAAATACCAAATGCCCTTTAGCAGTGCGAAGATTAATCTGAACACCACCAAGACCGGTACAGCTACCCTTCCGAAGGAAGAGGAAGTGGATATTTCCAACTACAGCCAGGAGGATTTTGAAAAGCTGAGCGAGACCATTGGAAATGGCTTGGTGAAGGTTGCAGCTACTTTACAGGGAGAACTTGCAGGATGATGAAGGAGAGCCTTTGTGAGATAAACAACTTAGGGCCTTAGGTATCATAGAGGAGAGAGCGCCATATTACAGGGCCTCTCTTTCCCCTATTCAAAGGAGAAATCGTGAGGGATTCGTGGAGAAAACGGCGCCGGAAAAAGCAGCCTTTTAAAGGCAATTGCCGGTCTGCTTCCCTATCAGGAGGGAGAAATCCGGATGCCTAAGGAGGTTCGAAAGGGCCTTTCCTATCTGCCCCAGGACCTGTCCCTCTATGACAGTCTAACGGCTTTGGAAAAATTTGATTTTTTTACGGAAAAAAATTCAGGGAATACCGGGGAGAGGCTTTTAAAAACCAGAGGAACTGGCTTCTGGAGGAGTTGGGACTTTCTCAAAAAGCGGGAAAAAGCTGTCCGCCCTGTCCGGGGAATGAAGCGCGGGTGCATTTGGCATCGGCTCTCATGCTTCGTCCAAGCATTTTTGCTTCTGGACGAACCTACCGTAGGATGTGATGAGGAATCCTATCACAGGATTCGAGACCTGCTTTTTGAAGATGAAGAAGCAGGGCACAGGGATGCTGCTCATCAGCCACGGAAGAGGGGAGCTGGAGGATCTGGCGGATAGGATTTTGACTCTGGAACAGGGAAAGCTCTCATAGAGAAACTAGATTTCTTAAGCTATTAAGGAAATACTTTGTGCTTAAAGAGAAATAGCGGAAGATTATAAAAGATATAGGGGAAGAGCAAAAGAAGTAAGGGAGAGAAGAAGCATGAAAGGATTTTTGCGGCCATTTGGAAAGACGGAAAGTTATTTCTCCGAAAAGGAGGACTGTTTATTTTGCTCTTTCCCCTGCTCCTTTTTCCCCTTTTTGCCTTTTTCTTTCAAGGACAAAGCGGTCAAATGCAGGCCTTTCCGGTGATGGTGATTGATGAAGACCAAACCATTATGTCCAAAACCCTGATTCGGGAAATGGAGAAGGTGGAGCTGTTTTCTACCGTTATCAAGGAAGAGGAGAAATCGGACAGGAAGGCAGGGAAAAGGCCTTCCAAGAGGGGAGTAGTAGGCATTTTACGGATTCCCAAGGTTTCTTTTTATACCGCCTATCGCTTTGAGGGAGAGCCGGTAGATTTAAGCTTAAATGCCAATCGCCCTACGGAAAGCCTCCTGTTTCAAAGCATTTTCACCTCCATTATGGAAATTATGGAGAAGGAACAGGAAATCAGTAAGGGTGTTTTTCATGCCTTGTATGGAGAAACGCTGTCCAAGCAAGAGGAGGAAAGCCTCTATGAGCATGCTTCGGAAAGATTGCTGACGGCAGTTTTAAAGCGACAGCTTGTTTTTGACGAGGAGGGGCAGAGCAGCCAAGTGGCGAAGGCTCTTTCCCTTCGCATCTTTTCCTTTATTTTTTTCTTCCTTTTGGCCTTTTGTGCCCTGTCTTCCGTTTTTTCAGTGCCGGAAGAGGAAAAGAAGGGCATTCCACAACGATTTGTCCTGCTGGGAGGAAAAGGCTTTTTCCTGTCAAACTCCTCTTTTTATGTCTTTCCGCCCTGCCCCTTTTTGCTTCTCTGCTTATTTGCTCTGCAAAAGTCTTTAGACCTTCCTCCGGAACAACTGATGCCGATTGCTTTCATCCCTCTGTGTTGAACTCTTGAGTTTCTTCTTTTTCTTCTATCAGTTGTTCCGAATTATGGGAGAGGAAAGCACAGCAAAATTACTGTCCTTTTCCCTGCTCTTTTTGGGAATTCTTTATACCGGAAAGCTATTCGGAGAGAGCAATGCACCGGAGCTAGTGAAGCGCCTTTCCCCTATTACCGTCAATCGAATGGTTTTTAGAGGGTGTCCGGAGAGGGCTTTCCTTCTCCACCTTACTGTCTACCGCCCTGCCCCTGCTTTTTCTGGGATGCTTTGGCCCTTGCCTTAGGAATATTTTTCAGGAATACTTTCTAAGCTTAAAAACATTTTCTAAGCGAAGAACATTTTTCCCGGAATCTTCGGAGAGAATCAAGAGGCAAGACGGACCAGATAAGCAAGATAGACAAGAAGGACAGGACGGACGAAATGGACAGGACGAACAATATAGACCGGATGAACAATACGGACAAGATAAACCCGGCGGACAGCACAAATCATACGAAAAGTCTGCTCTTCCTTTTCCCGGCTCTCTACTCTCCCTTCGTTTTTTTCCCTCCTCTTAGGGGGCGGCAGGGGATTCCTTTTTGCTTGTGCTTTTTCCTTCTTTCTCTTTTTGCTTATTCCCGGGTCGGAGGGAAAGAGAAACTTTCTCTTATGCTGGTACGGGAAGATCAGGGCACTGGAGTGAAGAATTGATTCAGGAGATACAGCAGGAACAGGGACTTCAAGTGGAAGTCGTGGAAAATCAGGAAGCGGAAAAGGCTCTTTTGGAGGGCAGTGTAGAGGGGGTACTTTGGATTAAAGAGGGCTTTACCGGAGATACGGAGGGAAGAGGAAGCTTACATTACGAAAGCAGTGCGGATTCTCTGGCGGAAATGGGGATTCGGGAAATTGTAGCCGCGCTCAGCAGCACCCTTCGCATGGAGAAGGGCGCTCTTGCCTATGGGGAAAGCCTTTTTAGGAAGAAGCCTTAACGAAACGGAAAAAGAAGCTATTGAACAGTCCATTGTAAAGAGTAAGAGAACAGAGCCTCTATATCAGATTCAGGAGTTGAAAGGAGAAAGGGGCAGAAGTCTGTTTCAGCCCAAGCGGGAGGCCGTATTAGGCTTTGTTTTGTACTTCTTCCTATTTTCCTTAGGAACAGCATTGGGAAGAAGAAGAGAAAAAGGTCTTCCAAAGAAGCAGAACCTATCCCGCCGGAAGACTACGGTATCATCTTAGTGGAATTCTTCTTTTCGGCCTTTTGAGCCTGGGATTTTTCCTTGTGCTGGAGGGCAGAAGCATTTTGGATATAGAAAAAGAAGGAGGCCTTCGCCTTGCAGTACTCTACAAGGAGTTGCTCCTTCCGCTACTATGTACCCTGGGATTTTCCTTCTTCCTATACAGCTTTGCCAGAAGACTATCTTACTCCGTTTTTGGAGCGGAAATGGCAGGAGGCCTGTCCTTAAGCCTTGGCTTGCTGTTCAGCTTTCTGGGAGGAAGCTTTATAGACTTTTTCCTCCTTAAGCAATATCCCAAGCTTTATCCCCTACCTCTCCCCAATAGGCATCTATCAAATGGGAATGGAAGGACACTTCCTCCCGATGGGAATGCTGGTATTATTCAGTGTCTTACTGTTGTAAAAGGGGCTGTAAAAGTGAAGAACTGCACTCGTTATAAGAAATCGCGCTGATGTAGTGTGGGCCTATAAATGGAGCACGCTCTCGCTAGCCTCGCCTGCGAAGTGAAGGACTGTATATTTTGTAACGATGCGCTCTTGTGCAGTATGAGTCTGTAATCGGGGTACGCTCCCGCTAGCTTCGCCACGTAGCGGATACTAAGCGAAAAACTGCGTTTCTCTTGTTTTTCGCAAGTACCGACGGGCTCAGACTACCCCTATTATAGACCCATACTGCATCAATCGCTTCAATTATTGATTTTTACAGTCCTTCCCTTCGCCGGCTTTTCAGTAAGTTTCGCTGGGCTTAGATTGCTCCTATTATAGCCCCACGCTGTATCAATCGTTTCAATTATTGATTTTTGCAGTCCTTCACTTCACCTGCTTTCGGAAAGTTTCGCTGGGCTCAGATTGCCCCTAATATGAGACTACACTGCATTAATCGCTTCAATTATTGATTTTCACAGTCCTTCACTTCACCGGCTTTCAGTAAGTTTCGCTGGGCTCAGATTGCCCCCTATTATAGACTACACTGCATCAATCGCTTCAATTATTGATTTTTTACAGCCTTCACTTCGCCGATTTTTCGCAAGTATCAAGCTCAGACTGCCCCTGAATTCAGACCTATATTGTCGAAAAATTGCTTTATTTTTCACAGCTCCATCCATCCAATCTGAAGCGTAATAAGTCTGAAACATAGGTAATCCGAGTCATAACAGCCTGAACAGAATAGGGCTGAAACAGAGGTAGTTCGAGTCATAGTAGCCTGAGGCAGAATAGTTCTGAAACAAAGGTAGTTTGAGTCATAGCAGTCTGAAGTAGAATAGTTCTGAAACATAGGGAGTTTGAGTCATAGCAGTCTGAAGTAGAATAGTTTTGAAACATGGGTAATCCGAGCCATAACAGCCTGAAGCAGAATAGGTCTAAAATAGGGGAGTTTGAGTCAAACAGCCCGAAGCAGAATAGGTCTGAAACATGGGTGATCAGAGTCATAACAGCCTGAAGCAGGATAGGTCTGAATAGGGGTAGTCTGAGCCCGTCGGTACTTGCGAAAAACAAGAGAAACGCAGTTTTTCGCTTAGTATCCGCTACGAGGCGAAGCTAGCGAGCGTGCCCTGATTCAGACCTATTCTGCTTCGAGCGTAAACCCTCAATTCTGATTCAGCCCTATCCTGCTTCAGGCGTAAAACCCCAATTCCGATTCAGCCTATCCTGTTTCAGCCCTATTTCCCCTGCTCCAGCTGCCAAATCTTCCACAGCCCTTCAGCAGCAGGTTATCATCTACAATCATCTCATGCTTACAATAAGGGCAGATCAGGTGGGCTAAGCCTCCTGTGGCAATCACGCTCCCCTCTTCCTGCAGTTCTTCCTGAAAATGCTCCACGATACCGTCTAAGGAGCCGGCGGTGCCGTAAATAATGCCTGCCCGCATAGCATCTACCGTGTCGGTGGAAATCAAGGTCTTGGCAGGTGCCACATCGATACTGGGAAGCAAAGAGGTTTCTTTGGCCAGGGCATTCATGGAGATGCCCACTCCGGGAAGAATTACGCCTCCCATAAAGACACCCTCTTTATTCACTACTGTAATGGTGGTGGCGGTACCCATATCGATAATAATGGCAGGGAGAGGATAGTTGTTTTTCGCTCCCACAGCGGAGATAATCAAATCCGGAGCTACACCGCTGGGATCCGCCATGGCAAAGCTCATATTCATGGGACTACTGCTGTTGACCACCACACATTTTTCCTTACAGAGAAGCTCCATTGCCTTCTGATAAGAGGTGGTGAGTTCCGGTACAACAGAGGAAAGGATAGAACCCTCCAAGCCTTGCAAATCAATCTTTAAAAGCTGACAGATTTGGGCAATATCTGCGGCATATTCATAGCTGGTTTTTCTCCGGCTACTCTCCATACGGAAAATCTTCTGAATTTCTCCCTCTTTCGTGATGGTTCCAAAAACAGTATGGGTATTCCCGCAATCGATGGCTAAAATCATGTTTTTCTCCTTAAACGGCAAGCTCTTGCTTTACAAAGCGAAGGTTTTCGTAAGATACAGGGCTAAAATGGGAACAAGCACCAGATTCACCAAGAATTCCGTGGTAAAATTGATTCCCAGAATACTGAAAAGAAGGAAATCTACTATTTTATCTTGCCCATTGGCCCCAAAGCACCAAGGTATCTTGGAAGAACAGAAGAAGTCCCAAAAATAAAAAAATGCCGGTGTTCACCACAGGAGCAATTCCTGCGGCTAAAAAAATAGGGACAGAGTGGCATTCTTTTTGGCAAGGCTTCTGCCACCAGACCGGACAGATAGCCCGCTGCGGTACTTTTAATCATACAAAGTGCCAAGGTGATGACGGGCTTTTTGGGAGAAGAGCATAAAGCCTCCCGCGTCATTTCCGGAAATCACGGAAATGCAAACCAAAAAGCCGAAGAGTCCCCCAGAAAGGCGGCACTTAGCGGTCCGTAAAGCACAGCTCCCAAAATAATGGGAACCAAAGTTAAGGTTATGTTAAAGGGGCCCAGTTTCAGACTTCCCAGCAATAGCTGTAGGGCCAAAAACCAAAGCGGCAAGAATAGCCGTTCCAACAAGGTTTCGCACAAAATTTTGATTTTTTTCATGAAAGCTCCTTTCCATTAATAAAAACCGGGAAATTATGGCATGAATAGCGAAAAATTTCAAGATAATTAAAAGTCTCCGGGGCAATGTATTGCAATACAAGCATGGATTTTTGTAAAATAAGAAAGAACTTTTGTTAAATAAGTTAATTATTTAATGCCTTTGATAAAAACTATTTTTTTAAGTTTTTACAGAATATTTCTAATGTTTCAAGCTTGCCTCGCGAAAGATTTTTCTTACAATGCGTCCTCTGCACTGGTGAAAAACAGGAGGATAGGCTATATTGGGGATAAGAGAAGAAGATATAGTGCCCAATTCTACGCTTTTTTTCTGCCGGAGTTGGAAAAGAAATAGCAATTAAAGGAGAAGAAAAGCGGGAATGTTGGAAAGAATAGGACAGGAAATGGGCTTGCCCCTTTTATTTACTGCGATTTTATTGTATTACGCCGTTAAGCTGTTGGTTTTTAAAGATGTGGAGAGTATTCGTCCCAAGGGACGTCCTCCCGTGCGGGATCGGGAAGCTTATAGTAAAGAGGCGGGAATTTTGATTCTGATTTTTGCAGGTATTTCTCTCTTGTCTTCCATATTAATGATTGTTCATCCTCTTTTAGGCATCGGACTGATTGTTTTGGGCACCATGGTGATGGCTGTGCGATTTAGAACCTTAGAAGAGAAATATGTTGGAGACAAACACTAATGAAAAAATATTCCGTGTTATTAGTAGATGATGAAGAGGATGTAGTGGAGGCCATAGTCCAAAAGATTGATTGGGATCGCCTCGGCTATTCTCTGGCCGGTTATGCCAAGAACGGTTTGGAAGCTTTGGAAATAGCGGAAGAAAAGCAAATCGATGTGGTACTTACCGATATTAAGATGCCCTATATGGACGGATTAACTCTTTCCCATCGTCTGAAGGAGTTATATCCCTCTATTAAGATTATCATTTTTTCCGGCTTTGACGAGTTCGAGTATGCCAAGGAAGCCATCCGTTTGGAGGCTGAGGAATACATGCTGAAGCCTGTAGACGCGGTAGAACTGTCCAGGGTATTCCAGAAGGTGCATGAGGCCTTGGATCAGGAATTTGATGAAAAGCAAAGTATTCATCGTCTGAAAAATTACTATTTGGAAAGTCTTCCGATTTTGCAGGAAAGCTTATATACCTCTTTAATCGAAGGAACTTTGCCCCAACAGGATTTGGAAAGCACACTGTTAGATTATCAGATTTCTCTTCCCGGAAAGTATTATGCGGTGGTGATTCTGCATAACAGCTTAAGCCTGTCTCCGGAGGGCATAAATCCTCTTTTGATTACCATGTCCATTCGGAAGCTGGCGGAAGAGCGGCTGCAAAAGAACTGGCGTCCCTGCTTCTTAACCTATTTGGGACATACACTATTCATTGCCCAGATGGATAAGGAATCGGACAGCCTAAAGCTTACGGATGATTGTGAAATCCTCTGTCGAATGGCCAGACATATTTGTAAAGGCGACGGTAACAGCTGGAATCGGAAAAACCGTATCCAACTTAATGGATTTACTCTTTCCTACCTTGGCGCCAGAGACGCGGTGGCTTATCGAGGTGCTTTACGGTAGAGGAAAGGCCATTGCCATCAGTGAAATCGGCTTGGAAGGAAAAGAAGAACATAAGGTCAATAAAGAAATTATCGATGAGGAACGGCTTTTGGATATTTATCGAAGCATCCGTATGTCCTCCGAAGAGGAGCTGGATAAATGCATTGATCTCTATATTGAGAACAGCCGCCTGGAATCTCCTTCTTTGCAGGAATACCATTTCTTCTTAATGGATCTTGTGACCAATATGCATAAGTTCCTCTTGGCCAATCAGGTGGATACCGGTCTGATTTTTCCAAAGGAAGAAGATGTGTACCAGAAGGTGCAACAGTTCAGTCTGGCAGAGCTTTCTCAGTGGATGAAGGAGATTTGCAAGAAAATGCAGATCATCATTCAGGAGATGCGAAGTGATAAAACCAAGTCCTTTGTCAAGAAGGCGGTGGAGCATGTGCACAGTCATTACATGGATAAGGATTTGACAGTGGAGGCTCTTTCTCAAGAGCTCCATGTATCGGCAGCTTATTTTTCCACTGTCTTTAAACGGGAAACCGGAAAAAGTTTTATTAACTACCTTACGGATTATCGTATGGAAAAGGCTCTCCGTCTTTTGATGGAAGAGGAGGAGAAGACCTATATTATTGCCGAAGCGGTAGGATACTCGGATCCGAATTACTTCAGCTATGCCTTTAAGAAGAAATTCGGGATGTCTCCATCAAAATATAAATCCAACAGTAAGGGAAAAAGAAGGTCTGTAGAATCCTTCTAAGTATAGGGGAGGTGGATTTCCTTGAGAAAAAAACGTCTCAAAAAAAATCTATTGTCTGATGTTTTTTTGCAAAAGGGAGTCTCCGTCCCCTTTTCTATTACCTCACCCCTTCGTTCCTTTCATAATATGCTCTTAATGAGCTTTATGATTTTCTCCGTTTTTCTGATTCTGTTTCTGTCCGGCGTGCTTTATGCGCAGTTTTCTATACGTCTTCGCATGAATCAAGAGAACCAATCCGAGCAGCTTTTAAAGCAGGGAGGTATTCAATTGGAGGAATACCTTCTTAGCATGCGCAGAATTTCTGATGCCCTTTATTACAATGTTGTTAAGGGTACGGATGTGGATTATAGCAAGCTGAATCAGGAGATGAATCTGCTGTATGAAGCCCACAAGGACAGCCTGGTTTCCGTCGCCCTTTTTTCCGCCCAGGGAAAATACATTGCAGCGGTGCCCATTTCCGCAGAGAAGAAAAATCGAAAGGTAACGGAGCAGGATTGGTATCGGGAAGCAGTGCAGCAGGTGGAAAATCTGCATTTTTCTCTACCTCATGTGCAGAATCTTTTTGATGATCCTTCCTACCGTACCCGTTGGGTCATTTCTTTAAGCCGAGTGGTGGAACTAAGCTTTGAAGGCAGAAGCGACAGCGGTGTACTTCTGGTAGACATGGATTACAAAATGATTGAGCGAATGATGGAAAAGCTGAATCAGGTTAACGGAAAGCGGTATTTTTATCTCTGTGATAAGCGAGGAAAACTGATTTATCATCCCAAGATTCGAGAAATTTATCGAGGACACGCCAAGGAGGATACGGAGCTTGCCGTTGCGCAGGAAGACGGCATCCACCGTCTGAAAAGTGACGGGAAGGAAAAAACCATTGTGGTGGATACCATCGGCTATACCGGTTGGAAGCTGGTGTCTGTTTTGGAGGAAGGCAATGATGTCTTTGCCACCGGAGGTATGCTTTACTATGTTTTTATCGTAATTTCCGTGACTCTCCTGATTGCTCTTTTGATGAACCAGGTGATTTCTTTTGAGACTTTCCTATCCCATCCGTAAGTTAAATGAAGATTTAGGCAATATGGGAGTGAAACGTCCCACTCATGGAGAAATTTCTTCCTATGGAAGTACGGAAATTGTCCATCTGGGAGAAAGCCTCTTACAGTCCCTGCAAAGAATCGACGAGACTGACGGAAGAGAGAATCCGCCAGCAGGAGGGAAAAAGGCAGAGTGAGATGGATGCCCTGCAATCCCAGATTAACCCTCACTTCCTTTATAATACCCCGGAATCCGTGGTGTGGATGATTGAAAGCGGAAAGCGGGAAGACGCGGTGTTTATGGTGACCCAGCTGGCCAGCTTTTTTTCCGCATTTCCCTCTCTGCCGGAAAGAACATTATCCCTCTCCCGGGAAATTCAGCATGCGAAAAAAACTATATGAATATCCAAAAATCCGTTTTAAGAATAAGTTTACAGTGGATTTTGATGTGGAAGAAGAGGTGCTGTCCTGCCTTACCGTAAAACTGATTTTACAGCCCATCACGGAAAAATGCCATTTACCACGGCATGGAGGGGATGGATGAGGATGGAGAGATTTTGGTCAGCGGAAGGATTCAGGAAGAGAGAGGACGGCAGACGTTCCGTGCTGCTTTCCGTGAAGGACAACGGCTTCGGTATGACGGAGGATAAGGCCAGAGCCCTGCTGGAAAAGACGGAAAGTGATTATTCCAGCTTCTCCAGCCAGAAAAAGCGAGGCTCCGGCGTAGGTGTAATTAATGTGCATCGCCGTATCCAGCTTCGTTTCGGTTCTATTTACGGCCTGAGAGTGATTAGCGCCCCGGATGAGGGAACGGATGTGCAGGTGCTCTTGCCCGCTATTCCCTTTACGGAAGAAAATCAAAAGAGTTTGGAGCATGGAAATATGCATCATAGCACAGAGCATTTTCACAGCGGCTCACAAGAGGGGAGAAGGAATGAAAGAAAAACAGCATATTTACCACAGGTCTTTTTGTGGTAGCCCTGCTTCTCCTGTTTTTGTCCCTGGGAAGGCTGTTAGGGGAAAATGATCCGGAACGTTTCAAGGTTTCCGTAGTAGTGGACCATAGCAATTCCGATGTATGGTCCGGCTTTAAAATGGGACTCACCGCCGCAGGACGAGCCTACAACATGGAATACAACTTTGTTTCCACCGATCGCCTGGTTTCCATTCAGCAGGAAAATATCAGTATGCAAAGGGAGATTCAAAAGCGGAGCGGACGGTATTATCGTCGGAGCTAAGAGCTACGGAGGGAACAGGAAGCCTTTTAAATGCATTGGGAAAAAATGCGGAGATTATGCTGGTGGATTCCGAGAAGGAAACGACAGAACCGGGCTTAAACATTTCTTCTATCAATGTGGAAGAGGAAGCACTGGGAAGGCCCCGGCGGAACAGGTTTTACATTCCACACTGCACAAGGAGAAAAACGCATCGGTATTCTGGCAGGAAACCAGAATAAGGGGCAATATGCAAAAGAAGACTGCATAGCCTTATTTCGGTATTGGAGGCCGGGGGACAGGAAATCGCCTGGGTGCTTCCGGATACGGGAAAAATCCAGGAGGATATGGTAAAGGCCAATCATAAGAGAAGTGTGGATTTGATTGTGGCTTTGGAAAATGACAGTCTGGAGATGGCATCCCGCTATTTAAAGGAAACCGGTAGACGTTACGTGGAGCTTTACGGCGTAGGAAATTCCAGAGAGGTGGTTTATGCCTTGGATACGGGAGTTATCCGTTGTCTGGCCGTGATTGATCAATACACCATGGCCTATTATGCCATGGAGGATCTGTGGTATAAGCTTTCTAAAAAGCGAAATACAATAGAGGATAGGATAGTGAATTTTTATATGGTTACCGGTGAAAATATGTATAGTGAGGAAATAGAACGAATCCTCTTCCCACGGGGACTAAAAGAAATATCTAAAGAAATATCTAAAGAAATATCCAAGGAAATATCTAAAGCGGCAAGGCATAAAAATGGAGAAGGAGTGCCCCTGAAGGAAAACTTTCTGTAGGGTAGAAGAAAAGCATGAAATTGGCGGACAAAGCGGATTACAGCAGGAAAGAAAAAGAACAGTTGACAATCTTGGGAAGATTTCAAGGGAACAGCTTAAGGAAAGGCATGGCGGTTTGCCTTCCCTGTCTTTATGTTTAGCTTCCCTTCTTTCCGCCTGTCAAAGGAAGGAAGAAAGAAGGAAAAGAAAAAAAGCTTCAAATCGGCGTTACGATTTATGATAATTACGATACCTTTTCTGTCCGGATATATGACGGCCTTTGAGAAGGAAATCAGTAAAAAGGGCGGAAGGAGTAGAAATAGGCCTGTTTCGCTATAATGCGGCCGGAAGTCAGGCTCTGCAAAACGAACAGGTGGAGGAAATGCTGGAGAAGGACTGTGACGTTCTTTGTGTGAATCTGGTGGACAGAACCGCTCCTTCGGAAATTATCGATATGGCGAAAAAGAAGAATGTTCCCATCATTTTTCTTTAACAGAGAATTGGTGGATGAAGACTTGGCCCAATGGAATCAGTTGTATTACATCGGGGCGGATGCCAAGCAATCCGGCATTTTGCAGGGAGAAATGGCGGCTGAAGATATTCTTTCCGAGGAACCGGAAAAAAACCTACGCCGGAGGTGCCTCTTGCCTCACCGGAAGATGCGGAGGAAGCTTCCGAAAAGAGCCAAGATAAGGCCGGAAATGCCGAGGAAATTAAAGACTTTTGTTCTGCAAAAAAGTCGGGAGGATTTGGATATCCTGGAACGAGAGGCTTCTTCGGAAGACACGCAGACAAGCACAGAGGAAGGCACGGAGAAGAAAGCGCTGATTCTGTCCCCCCGAGTGGATAAAAACGGAGACGGAGTGATTCAATATTTGATGTTTGAGGGAGAAGCCGGCCATCAGGATGCCATTGTCCGGACAGAGTATTCTGTAAACACCTTGATGCAGCAGGGAATTCCTATGGAAAAGCTGTCCTATGCCATTGCCAACTGGAGCGGGCAGAAGCCCAGAGTAAGATGATGCAATTTTATCCGGAGTTTCAGGATCGGATTGAATTGATTCTTTCCAACAATGACGATATGGCCTTAGGGGTTTTTGGATGCCTATGACAAAAATCGGTTTGCCTAAGGATAAAAGACCTTTTATTTACGGAATAGACGGTACTACCGTGGGATTAGAGGCGGTAAAAAGGGAAATATGATGGGAACGGTGTATAATGATGAACAAGGTCAGGCCAAGGCCTTGTTTCAGCTGGCCTATCGTCTCGCTACCGGAAAAAAAGGTCCGGAAGACGAAGGGAGAAAATAAAAGATTATACGCTTGCCTTATCAAAAAGTACGAAGAGAAGACAGCCAGCGCTTGTTAGAGGAGAAGGAGAAGAAGTAAATGGAGGAAGCACTCATGGAAGAAATCGAACAAGGAACAAAGAAAGAATTTATAGAGGAAGCTGATAAAGAAACACTGGGGAAGAAAGCAAAAATAAAATCAGTAAAGAGGCTTCGGGAGAGCAGCCCGGAAAAGAAAAATACGAAGAATTCTATAGACTACGGGATTAGCGGAATTCCCCTATGTATTCTGCTTCTTCTGTGCTTTTGCTTTTTCTGTTTCCGGAACATTCCAATCAGATATTATCCTCCATTCGAGGCTTTTTGGGGCGGGAGTTTTCCGTTTACTATCTAGGGAATCGGCCTTTTTATTTTTCTTACTCTCCTTTTATATCGCCTTTTCACCCTTAGGCAATATTGTTCTGGGAGAGCCTGACGAAAAGCCGAAAATACTCCTTTTTTTACCAGGGGAAGTATGATGTTTACCGCAGGACTTGCAGCGGATATTCTCTTTTTATTCCTTTGGAGAATGGATTCTCTATGCCAATGATCCCTATGTCCAATCCCTGGAAAGCTATCGGATTGGAGCAGTATTTACACCCTTTTCCATTGGGGACCCATACCACGGGATTTTTATCTGGTGCTGGCGGCGGCCTTCGGCTTTATGCTTCATGTACGGAAAAGAAGCAGGCAAAAATATTCGGAAGCCTGCAGAGCTATTTTTAGGAAAAGCACACCGACGGTCTGGCGGGAAGAGGGATTGATTTACTGGCGGTTTTTGCTCTCCTTGCAGGAACAGCCACCACCTTTTCGGTAGCTACTCCCTGATGTCGGAAATCATTAAAAAGCTCCTCCCCAACGGGTTGTCCACCAGAGAGCTTACCTTAATCATATTGATTGCCACCTGTGTGGTTTATACCCTTGCGGTATTGAAGGGGATGGACGGCGTTTCCTTTTTGGCAAAGCTCTGCACTGGCTGTTTTATGCCCTGCTTTTTATACATTTTCTTCGGAAGCGGTGTAGGTTCCTTTATTGTAAAAAAATGGAATGAATGCTCTGGGAAAGATGGTAGAGCACTTTTTTTCTCCATGGCTACCTATACGGATCCTTTAGGGGAAAATCATTTTCCGGAAAACTGGACGATTTTTCTACTGGGCCTATTGGATGGTGTGGTGCGTGGCTTCCCCCTTCTTTATCGGAAGCATCAGCCGGGGAAGAACCATACGACAAACCATTATGGGAGGATACATTTTCGGCATCGGCAGTACCTATGTAAGCTTCATTGTTTTAGGAATTTCACTTTGTCCCCGGAGGTTTTCCATAAATTGCCGGTGTTACAGCTCTATCAGGAGAACGGTTCCCTCTACCTTACGGTGGTGAAAATGTTGGAAACTCTGCCTCTTCCGGGATTGGTATTCATCCTGCTTCTTCTGACCATGATTGCCTTTTACGCCACATCCTTTGATTCCATCGCATTGGTTGCGGCGCAGTATAGCTATAAGAGCCTTCCGGAGGGACAGGAGCCATCCCGAAAGGTACAGGGATTCTGGGCGATTTTATTGATTTTACTGCCTTTTGGCACTAGTCTTTTTCCGAAAGTTCTATGGTAAACTTGCAGTCTGTCTCCATCATTGCGGCATTTCCCATCGGACTGGTGATTTTACTGATTAGTCTTAGCTTTTTAAAGGATGCGAAGGCTTATCTTTTGGAATTGGAAGAGCGGAGCAAGGGGAGAAGAGGGAAATAGATAAAGGAGTTAGGAAGGAATAGCAGTAGATGTTTCAAGGCTTTTTTAATTATGATAATGATGTGTGGCGGTTTGTAGGCCGATTGGCGGATATGATGGTTTTGAATCTTTTGTGGATTCTGTTTTCTCTGCCCATTGTAACTCTGGGAGCGTCTACAACGGCTTTATATTACTGTACCATTAAGATTGTGCATGAGGAGGATCGAGGCAATTTTCAGGATGTTTATGCATTCCTTTAAACAGAATTTAAAGGAGGGCATCATTCTCTGGATGATTTTACTGCCGATTTTGGTGATTCTTCTCTTGGATCATCGCTTTTTCCATGATATTTGCCAATAACACGGCATTACGCTTCCTTTTCCGGGGGATTACGGATGCGTTACTTTTTGCTGTGGCTATTTGTTTTTCTCTACGTCTGGCCCCCTGCTTTTCCCGCTTTGATAATACCTGGCAAAGAAACCTTGATTCATGCCTTACTCATGTCCATTCGCCATCTTCCCTATACCCTTGGCATGATTGCTGCGGATGTATTGTTGGTTGTGGGAAGCTATTTTTTGATTTTATTTATGCCAATGTTTACGCCGGTATTTTTTGTTTTAGGCTACCCTCTGATTGCCTGGATGAATTCCGCCTTTTTTTAAAACGGATTTTCCGACTCTATGAAAAGAAGGTGGAAGTAAGGGATCCCTTTGAAGAGAGAGTTTACGGAAAGAGGGGAAAAGAAACAGAATTTGATAAAGAAACGGAAAAATAAGAAGGACTTCTCTTATTTCTCCTATAAAAGGGAGGAGGCCGGAGCGTCCTTACGGAAGCTCCGGCCGAGTATTATGAAAAAAATCTTATTTAGTGGATAACGAGCACTTCGTTATCTGTAATGCAGTATAGAAGTCAAGAGTGAATAAACTATGTTTATGCTGTAAACATTGTGCTAACAAAATATGAACGAAGCATGAATGAGGAGAAGAAATGTTATTACAAAGTGAAGTGAAGGAAGAAAGGAACCCTTTTTCGGATTGGCCCAAAAAGCTTTTTACGAGGAAAGGGATGTGGTCAAACGCTTTGCCCCGGTGATTGAAAAAAATCAAAAGGACAGAGGATATGGAGGAAAAAGCTTGTAGAAGGAAAAACGCCCGGAAACCCTTCGCTTTCGTTATCCTATTTTGCAAAAGGAAAAATTTGGACAAGTTTGTAGAAACACAAAGGGGAAAAGCCTTTTGCAGATTAAAGACAACTTTATGGCAGCCTGGATGGAAATTTTAATTTCCGGACGAACCGGTATTTCCTTTTGGAATAAAAAGAAAATGCAGAAATGGGTGTCTCAGCAGTTGGACAACTTTCATTTGTCCGAAAAGAAGACCGAGGAAGAACGGAAGAGGGAGGATATTCCCTTAAGTGATGCGGCTATCGTAAATCTTACTCTGCAGAATCTGGATATTCCGGAGATACCGGAGGGACAAAGCCTGGAAAGCACTATGCTGGCCTTTGCCAAAAGTCCGGAGACTCTGGCTTTGGAACAGATGTTGCTTAAACTGGAATGGAAGGCCTTTGCCAAGTTTTGGATGGAAACCTGTATCAAGGACAAGAGCTATTCCTCCACGGTTTTCGGCCTCGTGCGAATGAAGGATGAGACCTTGGCTAAGAAGCTGGCTCAGGAAATCGCTGATGTCTGCGTCTTTATTCCAAGAGCCCTAGGGCTTGAGGAACGGGCGGTACCCCTTAGAAATGCGGTGGTGAAGGCCTATGAGGAAATGATTTATCAGGGTAGAAGCTATTGGGATGCCCTGATGGCGGAGAATAAAGCCTAGCAAAAGTAGGAGTAGAAGATGCCGGAGAATAAAACCTAGCAAAAGTAGGAACAGAAGATGCCGGAGAATAAAGCCTAGCAAAAGTAGGAACAGAAGATGCCGGGGAAGTAAAGGAGAAAAAGCAATGATCAAGAAGGCTGTAATATTCGATGCGGATGGAACCCTGTGGGACAGTGTGGATCTGGTGGCAAAGGCTTTTTAGCATAAAATTGCAGGATTTTTCCGAGACGAAGGAATCAGGATTTCTCAGAGGATCTTCTGCCTTTAATGGGGAAAACCATGGATCAGTTTGCAAAAAGCCTGATTCCTCAGGTAGAAGGGAAGGGGAGAAGAGATTCTTGCCCACTGCATGCAATTTGAAAAATTTATATTTGAGTGAGAATAAGGTACAATTCTATCCCCATCTTGAAGAGTGTATTGCGGCATTGAAAGCGGCGGAGATTGGCCGCTATATCGTTTCAATTGCCAGCTGGGTTATATTGATGCGGTGCTGTATGGAGAGAAGTTCAGCCTGGGAAAGACCGGGGACTTTTTGGATATGGAATGTTACGGAAGCAACGGGAAAAAGAAGGCGGAAAATATCCGGATTTTGATGGAGAGAAACCACTTAAAACCGGAGGATTGCGTGTATCTTGGAGACACCGCTTTAGACTTTAGCTCCGCAACAGAGGCAGGAATTGCCTTTATCCATGCCGCCTATGGCTTTGGACAGGTGGAGGGAGCGGAGAGAAGTATTTCCGATTTATCGGAGCTGATTCACGTATTACCATTCTCCCTCTAAAAATTCTTTGGTTTCGGGCCGCTCAGGATGAGCAAAAAATGCTTCCTTTTCGCCCCTTTCCCAAAGCTCTCCTTCGTGGAAGAAGCTCCTTCTGCCTTGCTTTCTCCCTCTTTGCAGTAGTGCTTTCTGCAGCAGTTTCCTTGTCACTTGTTGCCGCAGTGGTGGAAGCCGTGCTTCCCTTGCACCGCAGGCTACCAGAGAAGAAGCCAGAAGAAGGCCGCCGAGTAATAAAGATAGTTGTTTTTTCATCATTTTCCTCCCATGGAATTAAAAGAATCCATATTCTAAGCATGAATCTAAGGATTTCAAGCCAAAGAATATGTCGTAGAAACAGTATTATTATGGATAAGATTAGGGAGTAGGTCAAGGGCTGAAAAGCTTGATAAAAAAGAGAAATATTATGAAATGACAGACTCGGAATAATGGAATAATATTTGGCAATATGATACTATGGAGCCATCTTTAGCAAAGGAGGAATTCACATGTCTAAGGTGAAAAAGACACAATCGAAGCAAAAAGGTTTTGCTATTCAAATTTATACTGAAGACTTTAAAAAAACGACTATATAAGTCTAACGGATATTGCTAAGTATAAAAATACTGATGATCCGCGGTTTTGTTATTCAGAACTGGATGAGAAACAGAAATACGTTGGAATTTATCAGGCTATGGGAAGTTCTGAACAATGAAAATTTTAACCGTGTGCAATTCGACACGTTTAGAAATGAGGCAGGACTGAATAGATTTACAATGACACCACAAAAATGGATTGATTCTACAAATGCTATTGGCATAATTTCAAAGTCCGGAAGATATGGCGGAACATATGCACATTATGATCTTGCAATGGAGTTTGCTTCATGGATTTCACCAGAATTCAAGCTTTACATTATTCAAGACTATAAAAGACTTAAGTCAGATGAAAACTCTAAGCTATCATTAGGTTGGAATCTTAATCGAGAAATTTCTAAGATTAACTATAAAATTCATACAGATGCAATCAAAAGAATATCTCTTAAAGGATCTTACCAATGAGCAGTTATCTTATAAATACGCAAGCGAAGCGGATATGCTCAATGTTGCCTTATTTAACAAAAGAGCAAAACAGTGGCGTGAAGAGAAATCCGGACCTAAAAAGGAAATATGAGAGACTATGCGAGTTTAAATGAATTATTGGTACTTGCCAATATGGAAAGCTACAATGCAATTCTTATCGGAAAAGGCATGGATCAAAAAGAAAGAATGATAGAGCTAAGGAAGCTTGCAAGAACTCAGCTGATGTCAATTGAAAAGTTGAACAATACAGGGATTAAGAGTTTAGAGGATAAGGTCAAAGAAATAGATTAGAAATCTATAAAAATTCCGGTAAATCCATGCTTATACTTTTAGAGCGATGAGAATAAACAATATACTCCTGCTCGTCTTCCATTTCATATTCATTTTATATCCCTTGTAGCATACTCATAGAAACGGCATTTTCAATATTCATATTTTCAGAAAAAGTTTTTTCCTTTTTAAGTTTTTTCCCGTGGCACGAAAGGGTATACTGATAAAGTAGCTTTGAGGAGGAAAATATTATGAGAAAAATCAATTCACAGGAGCTTGTCTTGTAACAACACTCTGTTTAGGACTTGGACTTACAGGCTGTCAGAATAAAGTGGCTACAGAGCAGAAGTCTTCCATGGCAGTTAGTGAAAACGCAGATTCACAGAGTCTTGCAGTAAGTCCGGAAGATGCCGGTGTGTCCGTAAATATGGACAGCAATGGAAGAGCTTTAAGCCGGCAGACTATACTTTGCCGGTAAAGGATGAGTATATCTATGAATATCTGGGCTTAAAATTCAAGCTTTCCGAGAAGATTAGGGAAGCTATGAAGGCAAAAGACATCGTGATGTTGGACGATCAAAGCCCCATAGATCAGGAGCTTAAGTACGGATTGTTGAGCTTTAGCAAACTTACAGAAGAGCAGAAAAATGCGGAAGTTGCTAAGATGGGGAGACGGCTACGAAAAGTGGCAGGAAAGTCTGGAAAGAATCGGCACCATCGGCATGTTTGAAAAGAGTCTTTCCGAGGAAGAAATCAGGAAGATTACAAAAGTGCGACAGCCATACGAAGCTGGGAGAGTCCAAAGACGGAAAAATACAGCTATTATCTTAGTGTAAATAGCACAGCGGATGCAGAGACGATAGAGGAATTGAAACAGACGACCGTAGAGATTACGGAGAAAAAGAACGTCCGGAAAACGGCTTTTGTTTTTGTCCGAAAAGTCTGACTTGGAAAATACCATGGCTTTTTCCACCGATTCCCAAAAATGTAGCTACTGACTTAAGCAATCTTCAGACGATGGATATTGACGGAAAAGAATTCAGCGGAAAAGGATTTTTTCGACTATGATCTCACCATGGTCAATGTTTTTGCCACCGGTGCAGTCCCCGTGTGCAGGAAATTCCGATCTTGCGGAAATTCAGAAGGAAATGAAGGACAAGGGTGTCAATATCATTGGGGTGGTAACGGACACGGTTGACCAGACCGGAGAAAATCAGGAGGCTTTGGAGAAAGCAAAGCTGATTCAGGAAAAGAAGCAAGGCGAGTATCCCTTCTTAATTCCGGATAAGAGCAATTTTAATGGCAGACTCAGCGGGATTCAGGCCTTTCCGGAGACCTTCTTTGTGGATAAGAAGGGACAGATTGTAGGAGAGACCTATTCCGGTTCCCACAATAAGAAGGCTTGGTTTGGAAATCATTGAAAAAGGAACTGGCTAAAGTAAAGCAGTAAAAGGCTCACTTTTTAATGGAGCTATATAAGTTATACGAAAAGCTACAAAAATCTAGCTTTGGCAAGCTGTGTTGAGGAATGAGTGAAATATGAAACAGAAAAATTTTAAAGTCCCGCTGACTTCCCTGATTCTCCTTTTGTATGGGCATTGTCATGATCTATGTGGGGAGTTCATCGGGAGAGGCACTGGTGGTAATGAACAAAGGCAATCAAAAGTATGTATGGAGTGTATCGGCATTGGATAAGTTAAAAGAATTCATCAACGGAAAATCAAAAAAAGATAAATATAAAGCAAGAAACAATGTACGACACATCTTCCAATCCTTTTGGTTTTTAGTGACCAACTCCTTCTTTGAGGGATTTAAAACAGGAAAAATCTATAGTGGAGAATTAAAGAAGCTTGCGTTCCCGGAATGAATTGCTACTCCTGTCCGGAGCCAGGGTTCCTGCCCCATCGAGTGCCCTCAGGGCGGTCATTGGCAGCCCGAATTACAAGTTCAGCTACTAGTGGTGGGCTTTCTCTTTTTCGTGGGCGCGCTGATAGGGAAGAGGCGTTTGCGGATACCTCTGCCCTTTGGGCTGGTGCAGGATTTACTGCATAAGATTCCCTTTGTGAAGAAGATAGAGACCTTTAAGTGGGACAAGCCTTTACGAAAGGCAAAGTATCTCATCTTACTTATCTTCGTCATTCTCCTTCCTCTGTTTTTGGTGGATATTATAGGACAGGGAGCACCTTATTTTTGTAAACTGATTTGTCCTGTGGGAATGCTGGAGGAGAGAATTTCCTCTGGTGTGGATGAACACCAGTATGCGAGGGAGCCGTAGGCTTTCTCTATGCATGGAAGGGCTTGATTTTGCTTCTTACTATCCTCCTTTCCATAATCATTTATCGCCCCTTCTGTAAGTATATCTGTCCCTTGGGTGCGATTTATTCTCTCTTTAATTCCGTGTCCTTTTTCCGTTATACTTTGGACCATCAGAAGTGTATTCACTGCGGAAGATGTAAGGCGGTTTGCGAGATGCAATGTGATCCGGTACAAAACTGCAATGATTTGGAGTGTATCCGTTGCGGAAAAATGTAAAAATGCCTGCCCGTGGATGCCATTGCCTGCAGGGTCACAAATGTGGATGTGCCTGAAGAAGTAAAGGCGAAGGCCTAAGGATGAAAATCAATCCATGGATTTGGAAAGGATAGCTGAAGAAAATCAATCCAAGGATTCGAAAGGATAGCTGAAGGAAATCAATCCAAGGATTCGAAAGGAATAGTGGGGGCGATATGTTTATTTTGGAATTAAATCAGGAAGGCCTTGGGACGGAAATCGGCTTATTTCAAACGATTAAAGAGGGAAGAGCCTTTATTTCCCAAGTGGAAGGCTATCAATATAAGGAAGAAGAGGGATTTGTCTATGAAACTTTAGACTTTCGGAAGCTTCCGGAGTATTTGGAACTTCAGTACAACGGACATCTTGTTCCTCTTACGAAATTTATGTTTACCGGAGAAGGGAGATAGACATTTTCTGGAAAGAGCTACCGGACTTAAAGTACCCTAGGAAAGGGCATGGTGGAGGGTTCCACCAGAGTGGATGCCTATCTTATTCCCCAATGATGAAGTGAAGGACTATATTGCAAGACAGGAAAGTCAGTACCGAAAAGCCAAAGCATTTTTAGAAGCAAAAAGGGCTATGAGGCGGAGAGAGCCTACTTCGGTTCGGAAGACGGGAAGCGGTGCTCTATAGAAAAAGGGAGTGAAGACTGGCATTTTCTTACCCACATGGACCCCGGATTTAATGAGAAGAGAGATCAAAGCCTTTTTGGAGTAGGAGGAAATCTTCGAAATGGTAGGAGAAAGCTCCACGTAAATTGCGCTATGTGGAACTGTGCATTTGTAGCTTTGTTGAACTGCGTATATTTCTTGCACTTTTCCCTTTAAGCTTTATAATCAAGAAACGCTCTATGATTAGGAGCTTTTTGTGGAAAAATTTAGAGCGAGACGATTTGAGGTTTAAAATGAATGAAGTATTCGTCATGAAAGGGGGCAATCCCCTTCGTGGAGAGGTAGTCATCAGCGGGGCAAAGAATGCAGCACTGGGTATTGTGGCAGGAGCCCTTCTTACCGACGAAGAAGTAATTATAGAGAATCTTCCCGATGTTCGAGATATAAATGTTATGCTGGAGGCTTTAAAAGGCCATCGGAGCGAAGGTGCACCGCATAGAAAGTCATGTGGTGTCTATTCAGGCGGATCAGTTGTCATGAAAAGCGTAGATGACGATGCGATTCGTCGTATTCGTGCGTCTTATTATTTTATCGGGGCACTTCTGGGAAAATACCACCAGGCCAAGGTGGCCTTACCCGGCGGCTGTGCCATCGGGGAAAGACCCATTGACCAGCATATTAAAGGCTTTACCGCCTTGGGAGCCGAGGTGGAAATTTCGGATGGCTATTTTGTAGCGAAGGCGGAGGAACTTGTAGGGACAGCATATCTATCTGGATGTGGTGTCCGTAGGGGAACTCATTAACCTGATGCTGGCTGCGGTTTTGGCGGATGGACGACGATTATTGAAAAATGTGGCCAAGGAGCCTCATATTGTAGACGTAGCCAATTTCTTGAACAGCATGGGGGCGAATATTCGCGGAGCCGGAACGGATACCATCCGTATTCGAGGGGTGGAGCGTTTGCATGGCACCACTTACGGGGTAATTCCGGATCAGATTGAAGCCGGTACCTTTATGTGTGCAGCAGCAGTTACCCGAGGAAATATTTTGATTAAAAATATCATTCCCAAGCACATGGAATCCATTGCCGCCAAGCTTCGGGATATGGGAAATACCGTCTATGAGAAGGAGACGAGGAAATTCAGGTCATCGGAGGAGAAAAGCAGAGGGCACTAAGATTAAGACCCTTCCCTACCCCTAAGACTTCCTACGGATATGCAACCCCAGATTGCCGTTACTCTGGCATTGGCAGAGGGCAAATCCACTGTTACCGAGTCGATTTTTGAAAATCGTTTCTTATATGTAGAGGAATTAAAGAAAATGGGGGCGGATATCACTGTAGAAGATAGAGTGGCAACCATTTTGGGGCAGGAAAAATTACAGGAGCAACTCTGCATGCCTTTGGATCTTCGAGCTGGAGCCGCTCTGGTTTTGGCAGGCCTTGCTGCAGAAGGAATCACTGTGCTGGAAGACGCAGGATATATTAGAAGAGGCTACGAGTTCTTCGAAAAGAAGCTGATGAACTTAGGAGCCAAAATCATTTTTAGAAGGAAAACGGAAGAAGAGTGGAAGCCTTCCGAAGAGAAGGGTATAATCACAGGAGTCGGTAAAGATATAGAAAGCTGCTATGAACACTATTCTGTCTTTACCGCCTCCCTGTTATTTTTATGCTTTTTCGGAAGAATTAGCTCTCTCTCGGAAGGCTTTGACTTTCTTGAGGAAGTCTTCCGTAATAGTTTTAATAGGAAAACTGGGAGGGAAAAGAAAAGTTCTATGCCGAATTATGCTATAGTAAGGGCAAAAAGAAAAATAGGAGAAGAGAAACGATGGAGAGAAATTTTATAAACTTGATACCGATTGTTCACGAGGGATATGTATTAAGAATAAAAATATTGGAAATAGCCCTGGGAGGAAGCTTACTGCAAAGCTTGGCTTTTCTGCTTTTTACACTTCTTTTTTCCTGAGCTTTGTTGCAGGGAATTCCGCCTATGCTTCAAATCTTGCGGGACCTGTGTGAAAAGCTCTTCCTCTCAAAAAGAGTTAAGGGCGGTTTGGTTTTTCTTATCTGGATTGGATGAATATGCCGAAGGAAGAGCAGGCCTTTTCGGGCAGGAGGCGGCCAAGGTCATAGACAATTTGCAGAAGAACGGTTTTCAGACCCTCTTCCTCCATGTGCACAGCCATTCCGACAGCTACTGGGAAGAAAATGACGGTTTTCCCCTATTCTAAATTTATGCTGGAAATGGCAGTTTTGACCCCATGGAGATTATGATTTCGAGGCAAAGAAAAAGGGCATTTCCGTCCATGCCTCGGTTTAATCCCTACCGTGTCAGCAGTTCCATGTCCAAGTGGGAAAAATATTCCTGAAGACAGCATTGTGAAAAATGGACAGAACCTCCGAGAAGAAAGAAATGTGCTTCTTCATGAGGGGCAGTATTACATTAACCTCTCGTGGGCGGCAGGAAGAGAGGCACTTCTGGCTTCCATTAAAGAGCTTTTGATAACTATGCCGTGGACGGCATTCATTTTTGACGATTATTTCTATCCCAGAGTTTCCTTGACAGAAGAGGGCAAACGTTTTGATGAGCTGAGCATGAGGAGGCGAAAAGACAGGGAGAGACAGGGAGCTTGACAGAATACCGAGAAATCAGGTTTCTTTATTGTTAAAGCAGGTACATAGCCTGTGTAAAGAAAGAGGAGTGGTCTTCGGTGTAAGCCTCAGTGCCAAACCTGCAAAGCCTTCGCTCTTCAGTGGCGTATTTCTGGATGTGGACAAAATTATGGCATCCAAGGACTATATTGATTACATCATGCCCCAGATGTATCACGGCTTTAGGGCGAAAAATGGAAAAGGGCAGGAAGCTCCCCATGCCTATATGCGAAGCCTTGGAGACTGGGTGAACTTAACAAATTCCACTGGAAATCAGGTGGAACTCATGCTAGGCTTAGGACTGTACCGAGCAGGAAGCACCGTTTGGGACGGAAATCCTGTATCGGAGTGGTTTTACGGAAAGTGATATTTTTAAAAAGACAGGTGGAAGAAGCCATGAAAGACAGGCATTGTAAAGGCTATGCAGTTTTTGTATCAGAATCTTTTAGAGGAAAGAGCCCAAAGAGAGCTTGGTAATCTGAGAAGCGTATTTCAAAAACTAGTATCTGGAATACTGTAGGGATTTTACAAGAGTATGAAAGTCAGGCAAAAGTCAGTCCTGTTTGTTTTTGAGACTTCAGGATAGCAATATCCACATCTGAAATATCACATGGAAAGTAAAAGCAAAAGTTAAGTCACTGTTTTGTAGGATAAAGGAAATGTCAAAAGGGGAGGAATGAAAATGAAGGGTGCAATGGAAACGATCATGCCACAGTAGAGATGAAGATGGAGCTTAAGGCATATCTGGAGGAGCAGGGAATCGAGATTATCAATGTGGGAACTGATACTTCGGAACGCTATGATTATCCCTTGGCAGGCTATCAGGTAGCCAAGCTTGTGCAGGAGGGAAAGGCGGACTTCGGCATCGCCATTTGCGGAACGAGAGTGAGGCATTTCCTTAGCAGCCAATAAAGTCCCCAGCATTCGGGCATTCCCCTGCTCAGAGCCCTATTCCGCAGCCATGGGCAGAAGACACAACAATGCCAATGTGCTTTGCCTTGGTGCCAGAGTAGTAGGTGTTGAGCTTGCAAAGATGATTGTGGACAGCTTTCCTTTTGGCAGAATTTGAAGGGGGAAGACACGCAGATAGAGTAGCCCTGATTTCCGAAATCGAAGAGGATGCAGAAGGGTTCAAAAAGAGGATGTAGGAGTATATTTAGCTTCTTTTTCCTACAGTATAGGTCTTAAACGGGGCACGCTCTCGCTAACTTCGCCTCGTAGGGGTTCTAAGCTTTTACAAGACAAAAGCCAAGAACCCACGGGCTCAGATTGCCCCGCATGTTCAGACCTATACTGCAGGAAAAACTACATATCCTACATCCTCTTTTACTACTTTTGATCAATTCCTTCCATTTGCACCTGTTCTTGCAGATACTCCTGAACGATTTTAGGATCAAAAGGATTGACGAGGTCTCCAGTTTGTATCAACAGACTTTATTTTTCTGTTCAATTTTGAAACTTCATCTTTTCCGATTTGATCTATCGTGTACATAATGGCTCTTCTTTTCCGAGCCGCTTTGTGACTTAGCATAATCTCTAAACTTTTTACTATAGCTTTCGGCGTCGGCAGAATTCACAAATCCCTGATTCTTTAAGAAGGCATCACGGATTTCTTTTCTTGCCAAGGCTTCAATATCCCTTACTTACAGGAATAATATACTCTTTTTCCTGCACCGGGATAATCCGGACTCATCCAAGGTCACCTCCTGCGGCAATAAGATTACGGAAGTGTCTCTTCTTGGCTTAAACTCTCCATTCTTTTTCTTCAGGAGATAGATTTTTGGTTTTTGGGACTGAGGATCAAAATCCTGTTTTTGCTATGGCGTATTTTGCCATATTGCTAACGGTCATACTCATCATCAGTACCTCTTCCCTTTATTTTCTATGAGTAATATCGACCATATATATATTAACTTGAAACAGCGGTGCAAAACCCGCCTTACCCCAGTCCTGCCTTCTTCATATACTGTAAAAAGCTCTCCTTATCTCTGGTCATAATCAGCTCTTCCGGAAAATGAATCCTCTCAGTAGAGACTCCACCTTTGAAAATTCTCCAATTCGTAAAGCGATATGGGCATCACTGGAAACGGAGATGGGTACTCCCAATTCGCACAGCGGACTGCAATGCTTCGCAACGCTTTTTGGTTTCGTTTCCTTCATCCATGGAATGCTCATTAATCTCAATCAGCACATGCTGTTCCTTTGCGGCAGAAGCACCGGATCGATTTCGAAGGAAGTCCGGAACGACCGATATGCCCAAGAATCAGAATTTTTGGGTGCTTCATGGCTTCCAGATAAAGCTTGGTGCAAGCCGAAGCACTTTCTCCCTTGGCAAAGCTATTTCGATGGACAGAGGCTATACAGTAGTCCATTTTCTTGCAGACACGCTCGTAGAGAGACATTTTCTTTCCGTCATTATAAAAATCCCCATCAATATTTTTTCCAAATGGGAATATCAAAACCGAAAAAGATTTCCTTCCATATCCACAATATCCACTTCACAGCCTTGCAAAAACCCGAATGCCCTGAATTTCCTTGGGCGGTGTGGCTCACCATCAAATACTGGTAGTGACGGACATTTTCATAATCCGGATAAAAGCATCGCGGAAAAATGGTCTGTAGAGCCAAGCAGCTCTAATCCCGCCTCATAGCCGCAGCAACATTTTCCAAAATCGTGGAATAAGCATGGCGGGAATAAAGAGTATGGGTATGAACATCACACTTCAATTTCATAAAATACTTTTTCCCCTTTCTATCATTACAAATCCAAAGTTATTTCCACAGGACAATGGTCGGAGCCCATTACTTCTTGATGGATAGAAGCGGAAAGGAGCTTCTTTTCTAGCTGCTTGGAAACTACAAAATAGTCGATTCTCCAACCTACATTTCTGTCTCTGGCCTTGGTACGGTAGCTCCACCAACTGTATTCCTCTTCCTTGTCCGGATAGAAATGGCGGAAGGAGTCAAGATAGCCTGAGTCTAAAACCCGGAAAACTTCGCCCTCTCCTCGTCGGAAAAGCCCGCACTCATGTGGTTAGTGTCCGGATTTTTCAGGTCGATTTCTTCATGGGCAACATTTAAGTCACCGCAATAAATTACCGGCTTTTTCTTTTCCAAAGATAAGATGTAATTCAGGAAGGCATCCTCAAACTCCATTCTGTAGGGAAGACGCTTCAGCTCCCCTGAGAGTTGGGGCACATAGACGGTAATCAGATAAAACTCAGGAAATTCCAGCGTAATCACACGACCTTCCCGGTCATGCTCTTCGATACCGATGCCGTACTGCACGGACAATGGCTCATCCTTGGTGAAAATGGCGGTGCCGGAGTAGCCTTTTTTCACCGCATAATTCCAGTATTGAAAAAATAATCCGGCAGATCCAAAGGTCAATCTGTCCCTCCTGCAATTTGGTTTCCTGCAAACAAAAGATGTCCGCATCCAAACGCTTAAAAATCCTCCATAAAATCCCATAACGGCTCTAAGCCCATTGACATTCCCAGAAATCAGTTTTTTTCATAAATATCCTTTTCTACTCAATTCATTATTTTAAAGAAAAATTATTTTTCGTTTAGCCCTTTGCGTGAGCCCTCGGCACAGAACGCAAGCTAGTATTCTTTTTCGGCATGAGAATAGTGTAACAGACATTGCAAAAGCCTGCAAGGGCTTTCAGGAAATTTCCGGAAGACAAGTTCTTAAAAATTTTAAGAACTTTTTGCAAATGCAGGAGGAAAAGGCTATACTGTTTTCAAATCCCAAAGGAAAGGAAAGTAGTATGGCATCACAGAATTTAGAAGAAGTAGCGCAGTACCTGAAGAAGATGAAATTCCGAAAGGCCTTTTTCGGCTTTAAGCCTGCCTCTGTTTGGAAGAAATTAGAGGATTTGGACGGAGAATACTGTTCCGCCATTCAGGTGATGGAAATCGGCTACAAAGCCAGAATTCAGGAAAGAGACGAAAAATTGCCGCTTTGGAAGAAGAGCTGGCAAAAGCTAAAGGGATAGGATATGGCAAAAGAAGAAAAAGAAGTAGAGAAAAAGCAGTCCTTCCTGGATGTGATTCGAAAAAGAGAACTTATTACCGGCAAATGGAGACATCCGTTCCTTCTTCTCCCATCTGCTTTTGATGGGTGCTTTGATTTATGTGATGTTCTTCGTCATTTTCGGAATCGCCCCAGTGAAAAATGATGATATGAAGCCAAAGCTCAGTGCAGGAGACCTGATGCTATACTACCGTCTGGAAAATAAATTTTTCCCTCCGATGTTCTGGTATATCATAAAGACGGAAAGCAGTTTGTGGAAGAATCATCGGCATGCCGGGAGACGAGATTGAAAATTCCGGATGAAGGCGGTCTGAAAATCAACGGAAATATGCAGGTAGAGGACGGTATTTTCTATTCCACCCAGCCCCTATGACACGGAGGCGGTGAAATATCCTATTAAGCTGAAAGAGGAGAATACTTTATGATGTCGGACATGCGTTCCGGAGCGAAGGATAGCCGACTCTTCGGCCTCGGTTAAGAAATCGGAGATTAAGGGTAAGGTCATTACCATTTTGAGAAGATCCTCCTTATAATGCTTCATAGCAAGAAGAAATTTAGAGAGCTGTTTCGTTTTTCGAAAGGCTCTCTTTTTAATTTTTATAAAAGTATCTGAGCCTATATGGCTTCAGAGCGGCTCCTTTTGAATTTTTCAGTTCTTCTCTTCACAAAAATGTACTTAGAAAAACAAAAACAGCGCACTATAAAAACTTATTTTATACGAAAATATTGCGATATACATATTGTAAAATTAATAAAATAGAGTAGAACAGGAATCGCAGGAAGGAGCTTCGGCGGTGCAGAGAGAGACAGGATGTTTTTCATGCCACATTCCTAAGGAGGACGAAATGAAGTTGCAGTATGGGGAAATAGTTTTTCAGAGGGTTTGACAGATGGAAAAATTTATGAGGGAAAGGATGTCAATATCTTTTGCGTTGCTGTGATGGATGATACGGGAATGGAACGGATTTATTCCAGACTGACTCCCGGACCTTTGCCGGTAAGTCAGAGGGCAGATGGGATATTATATAAAAAGACTTTTAATGAAAAACGAAAAATAGAGTAGAGGGAGGATAAGGTAAACAGCTTATCCTCTTTTACGTTTCTCCAAAGTAATTCGCTTGCTTACCCCGAAATAGAGCCTGTCTCCGCCGGCTTTTTAGACAAATCTTACGATTTAAGGAAAGAAGTATCAAAAACCGCGAATTCTTTTGTGAAAAATGATATTCTTCCTTGAAGAAAGCTCTTTCTAGGTATACTACAGAAGAAAATTGCAGGAGGCAAGGAGGGAAATATGGCGGAGCGTGAAAAACAGTGTTTGGGGAAAGATTCGCGTACAATTAGGGGATGTGCAGAACTACCTCTTGAACGGACAATATAAAGAAGCGGTAATTATGGACAAGGAGATTTTGGCAAGTCTGGTGCGGATGCAGATCGATCAGGCTTTGATGGTCTCCAGTAATTTAGAGAGCGATATTAATCAGCTTTTTGAAGGCGGTATTATTTCTGCCAAGTCCAGAGATACCTATCACGGCATTCGAGCATTTGGAGAGCTGGCAGAGCTTGGTAATGAATCCACTGCCCAGGATGCCAATGACTCCTTCTCCATGTTAAGAGATGCCTTATCGGAGTATGTGGAAGAGGGACCGGGAAGAAATGAAGGAATACAGGGAGAGGATTCTCTTGCCGCTACATCTTCTTCCGCAGCCTATAGAGATGAGCTGGGAGAGGAGAATACGATTTCCAGCTCCAGCTTAAGAAGAGAAACAGCAAGACAGGCAGGACTGGCTTCCCTGTATTGATGCGGAGAATTACGGAGCGGGAGGCGCCCAGACTTACCACCGAAGGATATTCCTCCAGAATTCGGGAAATCGAAAGGGAAGAGCGGGAAGAAGAACTGGGAGCAGGAATTCCTGTTCGAGAAGTACTGTCGGAAAGGGAAGAACCGGAGCGGAAACAGATAGAGCAAGACGTTTACAAAAGAGCGTAGGCTCAAGCAGTTCTGTGAAGAGAAGAAGCGGAAGAACTACAGGAACAGCAGGTAGAAGACAGAGAAGTACTGCAAATAGAAACCGGGAACAGAGTGGGATTTGTACAGCATTTTACGAATTGCCCTTCCGGTGGCAATTGCTATTATTGTGATTATTCTGGTAAAAGGTGCTTTTCTTCTCCGCAAAGAAGCATAGCGTAGTGGAAACTACAGCGGCGGTAACAGAGACCTCTGCAACAGTGGAAAGCACGGAGGAAACTACCGTGGAGGAGACAACGGCTACACCGAAGCGTTATTTCACCACCACAGGAGTAAGAATCAGAACAAAACCCAGTACAACGGATTCTGAAGTGTTAACCGTATTGGACGAAGGAACGGAGCTGCAATACAAGGCGGATTACAATGACGAGTGGTTAGAAATCACCTATAACGGACAGGATGCCTATATTTCCAAGCAGTATGTACGTTCTGAGGAAAGCAAGTACTACCCAAAAGTGCTACAGGAAACAATACCACAGCTACTACGGCAGCCAATTCTTCCGGTACAAGCACAAACTCTACAACAAAAATCCACTACGGAGAGCTGAGCAGCGGCAGCCACCACGGCGCAGCAGGCCAAGGGCGGCTCCACAACTCTGACAGTATCTCCATAAGAGGGTGAAGACTTTTTCGCAAAGCTATATCATAAGAAGAAAAAAATAATTTTAAAAGGGACTGTAAGAAATTAAAAATTAAAGAAATTTTTCGGCAATATAGGTCTGAATATGGGGTAGTCTTCCCTGGTCTCAGGCCTATATTGCTTAGAAAACTATTTTGATTTTTACAGTCCCTTTAAAATGCTTCAAAAATAATATGGTATTTCTACATGAATATCTAATTCTGATAGGAAAAACTTTGCATATTGTATCTATTATGAAAGAGAAAACTGAAAATAACTTGCACTTTGCTTGTGAGAAATGTAAAATAAGCTTTCGTGAATCCAAGATTGCTGGAGAAATAGTACAAAAGAATAGAGTGAAAAATATTTTACCTGAATTTTGGAAAAAGTACTTGCAATCACGGAAAGAGTGCCTATAATCTCAAAGGTACTTGAGAGTGAAAGAAAGGGGAAAACCATGGAAAAAGCTTGCAGCATCCCCTGCTGGAAGAGCTGAATGTGGAGACTGTCTTTACGATTCCGATTTTTTGGAGGAATTCCGGTTTCCGAGTCTGTTGTGGTGACTTGGATTATCATGGCGGTGATGATATTTTGGCGCTTACCTGTTGGGTAGAGATTGCAAGGTTCGTACACCGGGGACGAGACAGCAGGTCGCAGAATTGATTGTGACTAAGCTGGACAAGTTCTATGGAAGGCAATCTGGGAGAAGAGGGCAAAGCAATACGGCACGTATCTGGCTGTGGTATTGATTTTTATCGGTATAGCCAACCTCTTCGGTGTCTTTTTCGGCTTTTAAGCCGCCCACAAAGGATTTTTTAATGTTCCTGTGGCGCTGTCCCTGATGAGCATTATTCTTGTGGAAGTAGCAGGAATACGTGCCTTTCGGTACCGGAGGCTGGGTAAAGCGTTTTCGCACAACCCATTCCCATTATGACGCCGATTAATATCCTCGGAGGTCTTTATCAGACCATTATCCTTGTGTATGCGTCTCTTTGGAAATGTATTTAGGAGCCTTCGTTATTATGGAACTGGTGGAACTGGTGGTTCCGGTAGGAGTTCCGGCAATCCTGTCCTTGTACTTTTGACCTCTTTGACGGTCTGGTACAGGCGTATGTTTTTGTCTTTTTAACATCGCTTTATATTGCGGAAGCGGTAGAGTAGAGTGAGTAGTGTAGGTCGCAGTAAAAATGGTCGCTTAGCGACAGAATGGAGAGAAAATTATGGTAGCATTAGGAGCAGCAATTGCAGCATTGGCATGTCTTGGAGCAGGATTAGGCATCGGTTTGGCAACAGGAAAGGCAACAGAGGCGGTAGCAAGACAGCCGGAAGCAAGTTCTAAGATTATGACGATTCTCTTGCTTGGTTGTGCACTGGCAGAGGCAACAGCCATCTATGGTTTCGTTATCGGACTTATGATCATCCTCTTCTTGAAGTAAGGAACAGGGTTTTGGAATCGAAGGAGGGAAAACGATGCTTAGTCTCAATCTAAGTAGTATTATTTTTACAGTCATTAATTTATTGGTGCTGGTTTATTTTGTGCATCGCTTTCTGTTTAAAACCGGTTCGTGCCGCTTTGAAGGCAAGACAGGACGAACTGGACACTTCTTATCGAGAAGCGGAAGAGGCCAATACAAAGGCCAGAGATTTGAAACAACAATATGAAGACAGCATGGCAAAGATTGATACGGAACGGCAGGAAAAGTTAGAGGCCGTTCGTTTGCAGGCGTCTTCTGAATACGATGAAATCATCGGAAATGCCAGGGAGAAGGCAGATAAGATTATTGCGGAAGCCAAGATAGAGGCGCAGAGACAGGCTGAACAGAAGCAACATGAGATGGAAGAAGAGGTGGCTATGCTTGTGGCAAAGGCTGCCTATAAGATTGCGGCCAGCAAGGATTCCGTGGAAAACAATCAAAAGCTGTATGATACCTTCCTAGAAGATGCGGAGAAGAAGGAGTAAGGACTATGCTGCAAAAAGTGGTAGAGTATGCAAAACAGCTTTTCAGAATGCGCGTTCTGAAAAGCGTTATAGAGGAGACCAGTCGGATTTTTGAAGTTTTACCGGAGACGGCAGGACAGCTTTCTGACGCCACAATACCTTTGGAAAAGAGAATGTCTATCATCGATAGCATTTTCCCTACGGAAGTTAGGGATACCTTGAAGGTACTGTGCAATGACGGCCTTCTCAGTGCATGGGGTGAGGTGGCAGAGGAGTATGAAAAAATCTCCAATGAAGAATCCACCAAATTAAAAGTACATCTTCGGTATGTAACCAAGCCGGAGGAAGAACAATTAAAGAGAATTCGGAATTTGTTTATAACAAATATCATTCCCGGAACATTGAAGTCGTATTGAAGAGGACGAGAGTCTGGGAGGCGGATTTATCCTGGAGGTAGGCCATGACCAGTATGATTGGAGTACCAAGGGAAGACGAGAGCAGTTTTTGGAGGAAATGCAGAATAAACGTTTCTCCAACAGCCAGCAGGATATTATCAGCATTTTACAAAGCTCCGTAGAGGACTTTGATTTAAAGGCGGAGAAGAAAGAAATCGGTTTTGTCAGCTCCGTAGGTGACGGTATCGTTATCATCAACGGCCTGGATCATGCCATGTACGGAGAAATCGTTGTCTTTGACAACGGTGTTCGGGGTATGGTACAGAACATTGAAAGAAACCGAATCGGTGTTATCCTCTTCGGTGATGAAGAAGGAATCATCGAGGGAAGCAGAGTGGTACGAAGCAACAAGATGGCGGGAATCCCTGTAGGAGACGCTTATCTTGGCCGTGTGGTAGATGCTTTGGGAGCGCCCATTGACGGAGAAGGTCAGATTAACACTAAGGAATACCGCCCCATCGAGGAGCCGGCTCCGGGAATCATTGACAGAAAGTCCGTTAATGTTCCCTTACAGACCGGAATTCTGGCGATTGACTCCATGTTCCCCATCGGTAGAGGACAGCGTGAGTTGATTATCGGAGACCGTCAGACCGGAAAGACCTCCATTGCCATAGATACCATCTTGAACCAAAAGGGAAAGGATTGTATCTGTATTTATGTTGCTATCGGACAGAAGGAATCCACCATTGCTTCTTTGGTGGAGAACTTAAAGAAAAATGAAGCCATGAGCTATACCTCTGTGGTAGCGGCAACAGCGGCGGATCCGGCACCGATTCAGTACATTGCCCCCTATGCGGCAACCTCTTTGGCAGAGTACTTTATGTATCAGGGAAGAGATGTACTGATTGTTTATGATGACCTTTCCAAGCATGCGGTGGCCTACCGTGCCCTGTCTCTTCTTTTGGGAAGAGCTCCCGGACGTGAGGCATATCCCGGAGACGTTTTTCTATCTCCACTCCCGTTTGCTGGAGCGTTCCTGCCGTTTGTCCGATGCTTTGGGAGGAGGTAGCATTACCGCCCTTCCCGATTATCGAGACTTTGGACGGAGACGTTTCCGCCTATATTCCTACCAACGTTATTTCCATTACCGACGGACAGATTTTCTTAGAGAGTAACCTTTTCTTTGAGGGACAGAGACCTGCGGTAAAATGTAGGACTTTCCGTATCCCGTGTGGGTGGTGCAGCCCAGACCAAGGCCATGAAGAAGGCGGCAGGTTCCCTGCGTATCGACTTAGCCCAGTATAGAGAAATGGCGGTATTTACCCAGTTCTCTCGGATTTGGATGAAAGTACCAAGACTCAGCTGGAACAGGGGAGCGATTTTTGATGGAGCTGTTAAAGCAGCCCCTCGGGCCGTCCTTTCTTTGGGAGAGCAGGTAGTAACTTTGGTTCTTGCCCTTCATAAAGAATTCCCGGTACAGCGAAGAAGGATGTGAAGGACTTACAGAATAAAAGTTTTGGCCTTCTTTAACGAGCAGGAGGGAGATTTAATCAGGAACATAGAGATTTCCGGCCTTTTTGCAGGAAGATATGGAGCAGCGGATTATTCAGCTCTACCATGATTTTCTGAAGAAGGAAGAGGAAAAAGCTTTCATAAAGGAGGCAGACCTTGCCTACAACAAAGAGAATTACGAGACTCGAATCCACAGCATTGATAACACCATGAAGATTACCAATGCCATGTATTTGATTTCCAGTACAAAGATGCGTAAGGCCAGAGCGGGTTTGATGCAAACCGAGCCTTACTTTTATACCCTGCAGTCTATGATGGCCAGAGTTATGCGACATTTACCGGAGGATTATACCCACCCTTATTTGGATCTTCGAGAGGGCGTAGCCAACGGTCAGGGAACGGTGGCCATTATCTGTGTGACCGCGGATAAAGGACTGGCAGGGAGCTTATAACCACAATGTCATCCGGAAAACGGAAGAGCTTTTAGCGAAGTATCAAAACTATCGGCTTTTTGTGGTAGGAGAGATGGGAAGAAGCTATTTTCACAGCAGAAACATTCCCATTGAAGAGGCCTTTCATTACACCGCCCAGAATCCTACCCTGCATAGAGCCCGTGTGATTACCCGGAAAATGATGGAATTTTTTTCGAGGATAAGGAGATTGATGAACTGCATATCGTTTTCACCAGAATGAAAAATTCTTTGGAAATGGAATGTGAGGAGGAGCAGCTTCTTCCCTTGGATAAGCTTCATCCGGTGTTTGTTAAGATGCCTATTACCGCAAACTATGAGGCCTTTAATATTTTTCCGAACACGGATGCCTTGATTGACAATATTATTCCGGATTATATTAACGGTTATATTTACAGTGCTTTGGTGGAGGCCTTTTGTGCGGAGCAACAGGCCAGAATGACCTCCATGGATGCGGCAAACCGAAACGGAAATGAGCTGAAGCAAAAGCTCCGTATTCAGTATAATCAGTGCCAGACAGGGCACAGATTACCCAGAAATCACGGAGATAGCCGCAGGTGCCAAGGCACAGAAGGCGGCCAAAAAGAAAAATAAACAAGAGGTTTGATTGTGTAAAGAGAGGAGAAGGGGGAAATGCAGACAGGAAAAATTGTCCAGGTTATGGGACCTGTTGTGGATGTGGAGTTTATGGAAGCCCCGCTTCCCAAGATTAAGACCGCCATGGTTGTAGACAACCACGGCGTAACAGGAACCATGGAGGTAGCTGAGCATTTAGGAGAGAATACCGTCCGTTGCATCATGCTGGCCCCCAGTGAGGGATTGGAAAGAGACATGGAGGTCCGTTCCACAGGAAAGGGTATTTCCGTTCCGGTGGGAGAGCAGACTCTCGGTCGTCTCTTTAATGTATTGGGAGAAACCATTGACGGAAAGGATCCCATTACCGATGGAGAGGAATGGGAAATTCATAGAAAACCGCCTGCTTTTGTGGATCAAAGCCCGGTGCAGGAGGTACTGGAAACCGGAATCAAGGTTATTGACCTGATTGCGCCCTATGCAAAGGGCGGAAAGGTCGGCCTTTTCGGTGGAGCCGGAGTAGGAAAAACCGTCCTGATTCAGGAGTTGATTCGAAACGTGGCAACAGAGCACGGCGGATACTCCATTTTCACCGGAGTAGGAGAGCGTTCCCGTGAGGGTAATGACCTCTATATGGAAATGACGGAATCCGGCGTTATTAAGAACACTGCTCTGGTATTCGGACAGATGAACGAGTCTCCCGGAGCCAGAATGCGTGTAGCGGAGACCGGACTTACCATGGCGGAGTATTTCCGTGATGTGCAGAAGAAGGATGTATTGCTCTTTATTGATAATATCTTCCGTTTTGTGCAGGCAGGTTCAGAGGTATCTTCTCTGCTGGGAAGAATGCCTCCGCGGTAGGATATCAGCCTACCCTTGGCTTCCGAAATGGGACAGCTGCAGGAAAGAATCGCCTCCACCAAGGAGGGATCCGTTACCTCCGTACAGGGCGGTATACGTTCCGGCGGATGACTTAACCGACCCGGCACTCGGCAACCACCTTTGCCCACTTGGATGCTACTACAGTACTTTCCAGAAAGATTGTTGAGCAGGGTATTTATCCGGCGGTGGATCCTCTGGAGTCTTCTTCCCGTATTTTTGGAAGAAAGCATTGTGGGAAAAGAGCACTATGACACGGCCCAGAGCGTTTTACAGATTTTACAGAAGTACAAGGAATTACAGGATATTATCGCCATCCTCGGGTATGGAAGAGCTTTCCGAGGAGGATAAGCTTTTTGGTATATCGTGCCAGAAAGATTCGTAACTTCCTTTCTCAGCCATTCTTCGTGGGAGAACAGTTTACCGGCGTAGCAGGACGCTACGTGCCTTTGAAGGAAACCATCGAGGGCTTTAAGGCCATTATCAGCGGAGAAATGGATGATGTGCCGGAGCTTGCGTTCTTCAATGTAGGAAATCTGGAGGACGTAAAGAAGAAGGCAGAGCTCTTAAAGGGCTAAGGAGTTTTCTATGATGCGAGGAAACGGAAACTTATTTAGCGCAAAGGTCATTGCCACCAACAAAGTGTACTATGATGACCGTTTGCGATATCTGAACGTACGAACACTGGACGGACAAATCGGTTTTATGGCACACCATGCCCCGATTGTCGTAGCGGTGGATATCGGCGTATTGGACATGCAGAAGCCGGACGGCTCCTGGGAGCATGTGGAAGTAGGAAAGGGTATCCTGCAATTTGCCAACAACCGTCTTACTCTTTTGGTGGACACTCTGGAAACCAAGGAGGAGATGGACATCCGCAGAGCGGAAGAGGCCAAGGAAAGGGCGGAGGAAGAGCTTCGCCAGAAGCAGAGCTATCAGGAGTTTAAGAAGTCTCAGGCGGCTTTGGCCAGAGCCCTGGGAAGACTGGAATTCTACAAGAAGACCTATATGTAGAAAGCCGGAGTTCTACCAAAATGCTAGTCTTTGTAGCTTGGATTTTTACAAGGAGATCCGCCTATAGGGCAGAAGATTTCTTCAAATCTCTTGCTTATCCTTTCATTTGGAATTACAATGGCAAGGATTAGGAAAGAAAAGGAGAAACTATGTTTAGTCCAAAACAGAAAACCATTACCAGTAATCGTTGTGATTTTGATTGCCATGATGGTACTTACCATGGTATTGCCACCATTGCTTTCGAGAATGTAAAAATGAGAAGAGAGAAATTATTTCTTTTTAGGCTACCCCGGACAATGGGGTAGCCAGTTTTTATGGAAAAAAATACGAGAGGATCAGGATTGCCCCTTTTCCAAAGCTTTTTATAGAGGAAGAAGAGAAAGACTGAGAAGCTGCCAAGACTTTATTTTAAAGAGACAGCTCATGGGAAGCTAAATGAGGGAGGCCGTTAAGACCTTGCCGGAAAAAGGCGGACAGCCACAAAGCTGCCCGGGGCAACCCATCCTTTCCGCGGAAAATATCCTTTTGTTTACAGAGGGAGAGAAGAAGGGGCAAAGCATTCCTCTTTATGAAGAAGACCTGCAAGCCAAATGGAATGCAGGAGAACTTAGCTTAGGAAAGGTGGAAAATCTATTTCCAAACTGGATTTCCGACTTCGGGATTTCAGAGATACTGCCCCTGGGAAGAGGAGGAATTCTTTCCGGCCTTTGGCAACTTTCCGGCGGCGGCTTTTCCTTTTCCTATGAAAAAATTCCCTTCTTACAGGGGACGATAGAGCTCTGCGAACATTTTCAGATTTCCCCCTATTATCTTTATTCGGGAAAATGCCTATCTTCTTCGACTGGAAGAGGCTGAGGCTTTTTCAGAGCTGGCAAGGAGAGAGGAATTAGTGCTTCCTGTATCGGCATTTCGGAAGAAGGGAAGAAACGCATGAGAAGGGATGCTCAGGGAGAGTCCCTTTTAACGAAGCGGGAGAGGGACAGCTTGGAGGAGCTGTTTTTCCAAAAAGGAGCTGGAGGAGAGCTTGTCGGCTTTCTTTAGGAAAGAGGATTCTCTTGTGTTTTAAGAAGAATACCTTTGTATTTTTAAGGAGAATGCCTTTCCCTTGCGGTGCTTTTTGGAAATTGAGTACAATAGATTTTTCGAAAAAGAACTTCAGGCTAAGCTTTTCCCGCTTGGTAAGGGAAGATTCTGAGAATTTTTATAAAACAGATATCCAGTCCTATGGAAGGAAAAATAAAGGAGAAGCATGAGAGAAAAAAATTCTAAGCATCATAGAGAAGAATGCAAAATTACCTGTGGAGGATTTGGCTGCTCTTTTTGGGAGAAGACTCCGGAAACAGGTAGGGGCTGAAATTAAAAGCTATGGAAGAGGAAGGCGTGATTTGTGCCTACCACACCCTGATTAACTGGGACAGCACCCAAGGATGAAACGGGTAGATGCCCTCATTGAGGTGAAGGTAACTCCCCAAAGAGGCATGGGCTTTTGACAGTATTGCAGAGCGTATTTACCAGTACGAAGAGGTGGATGCCCTGTATCTGATGAGTGGAGCCTTTGACTTTTACCGTAATCGTAAAGGGAAGAACCATGAAGGAAGTGGCTAACTTCGTTTCCATGAAGTTGGGACCTATGGAGTCCGTCCTTTCCACCGCCACCCACTTTGTATTAAAGCGGTATAAGGATCACGGCACCAAGCTGGTGGCGCCGAAGAAGGATGAAAGAATGCAGGTATCTCCATAGCATTGTAGGGTGCAGCAAGAAATTTTTCCAAGGAAGAAATAAGAGAGTGAGCATGAGCGAAAAACAAGGAACAGCAACAAAAATTTGCCCAGGGAATTAAACCCAGCGATTGTAAATATACGTCCCAGTGGAATCCGGAAGTTTTTTTGATATCGTATCGGAAATGAAGGATGCCATTTCTCTTGGCGTGGGAGAACCGGACTTTGATACCCCTGGCATATTCGGGAAGAAGGGAATCCATTCTTTAGAGAAGGGAAGAACCTTTATTCCTCCAATGCGGGACTCTTTGGAGCTTCGAAGGCCATCTCCGACTACGTGGCCGAAAAGCATCAGGGTACAGTATGACCCGAAAAAGATGAGGTTATGGTTACCGTAGGGAGGTTCGAGGCCATTGATCTGGCTATGCGCGTCATTTTAGAGCCGGGAGACGAGGTTTTTGATTCCGGAGCCCTGCTATGTTTCCTACACCCCTGTGTAAAAATGGCTCTACGGCGTACTCGGTGCCCATTGCTCTGGAAGCCAAGGACCAGTTCCGCCTGACGAAAGAAAAGCTGGAGCAGGCCATTACCGAGAAAAAGCAAAATTTTTGGTACTTCCCTTTCCCCAACAATCCCTACCGGAGCCATTATGGAGAAGGAGGATTTGGAAGAGATTGTGCCCTTTGATTTTACAGCATAATCTCTATGTGCTGACCGATGAAATCTACTCCGCCCTGTGCTACAAGGGAGAGCATCGTTCCATTATCGAGTTTCCGGGGATGCGGGAAAGAACCGTATATATCAACGGATTTTCCAAAGCCTATGCCATGACGGGATGGCGCTTGGGCTATGCTTGCAGTGCAGGCCCCATTTTAAAGCAAATGTTAAAGCTTCATCAGTATGCCATTATGTGTGCTCCCACCACCTCCCAGTACTCCGCTATTGCAGCTATTCGGAACGGAGAAGAGGACGTGCTGAGAATGCGGGATGCTTATAATGAAAGAAGAAGACTCCTCTGTACCATTTTTCAGAAAATGGGCTGGACTGCTTTGAACCCTTTGGAGCCTTCTATGTCTTTCCTTCGATTAAAAAGTTCGGCCTCAGCAGTGAAGAGTTTGCGGAACGGCTGCTTGAGAAGAAAAAGGTTGCGGTGGTGCTGGGAAATGCCTTCGGAGATTCGGGAGAGGGCTTTATTCGTATATCCCTACGCCTATTCCATTGAAAATTTAAAGCTGGCTTTGGAAAGAATAGAGCGTTTTTGTGAAGAAATTACAGGAGAGCAATCATGGCCCTGGTATGATGGCGCAATTTTTATCAAATCCTGCCGGGGAGCGGTGCTTTCCACCCTTTCCGGGGATGAGAATAGCAAATATCAAGGAGTTGGAGGAATACCTCCCCTATTTAAAGGTCTTTAGGCTGTGACGGCATTATCCCTGGGACCGGTGTTTTCCAAGAATCCCTTGCAGTACGGCACGGGTGACTTTCGTCAGATTCGGGAATGGTTGGGAAACGGAAGAAGAGTTTCGAGGCTTTTGTAGAGGATGCCCATGGGATGGGAATCCGCATGTGGTTTTGGATGTAGCCTTCCCCTTCTGTGACAGAAGCTTTTTCGCCTTTCCAAGATTTGCAGGAAAAAGGGAGAAGCCTCCCTGTATTGTGATTGGTTTTTGGATTTAGACTTTTTCAAAGAGCTCCCCATGGGGGATTCTTTTTCCTATCAATCCTTTAGAAATATGCCGGAACATCCCTTATTCAATCTGGACAATGAGGGGCTTCGGCTTTATCTTGTGGAACAGGTAAAGCACTGGATTTCCGCCTATGATATTGACGGTCTGCGTCTGGCCTACAGTGAAGCGGTGGATATTCATTTTCAAAAATCCCTCCGCTACTTTCAGCAGTCAAATGAAGCCGGAGTTTTTTTCCTTTTGGGAGAGCAGTTTATTGGGAGAGTTGGCCAGAGCAATCAAACACGGAAACCCTGCAATCTCTGGCTAATCAGAGAGCTTTATCAGGGACTTTGTCAGGGCCTTTTAATGAGAAGAATTTCTATGATTTGGCCCAGAGAATCGGAAAAAACCAAGAGCTATACAAGCAAATGCAGCTCTTTCTGGAAAGTCCCAATACCCATAGAATCGCCACGGTCTTAGAAGAGGAAAAAAATCTTTGGGGAATCTATATGGCGCTTTTCACCCTGCCGGGAAGACCTACTCTGTATTATGGAGGGAGAGTACGCTTTGGCGGGAAAAAGAGGGAAAAAGGAGGGAGAAATTCTTGCTCCCGAAGTTCACCCTGTCCCAATATAAGCCGGATGCCTTTACCAGCTATATTGCAAAGCTGGCGGAGATATCACGGGAAGAATTCGAGCTGCAAATTGAGAGTTTAAAGAGGTTTATCTGGACCATAGACTCTATGCCTATCTTCGATTGGATGGAAACAGCGCCGTGCTTACGGTACTGAACAATGACAGCATGGATCAATATATTACCTTAACCCTTCCCAAGAAGGCGAGCATTGCCTTTGACCTGATGACCACGGAGCCGGTGGAGCTGACAGAAGAAGGAAATATCAAGGTTTTCTGTGAAGCCCACGGAGGAAGAATCATTAAAGTTAAAATAATGATCAGATTGAGAATGGAGGGCTGCTCATAAAAATCCCAGAAATAGAGTTTTTTTAGATTTCTACAGCCCATGATTACAGTCTATAGAGAAAATCTCAAAAAAACAAAAGGAGGAAAAGCTTAAAAATAAGAGGACAAAAGCCCTGAAAAATAAGGTATACTAAGAAAGATAAACAAAGAGCATGATTCCCATCTGCTGATGGAAAAGAGGAGGAGAGTTCTATGGAAGGTTTTCTTTCAGAGTTAGACCGGTATCTTTTTGAAACGGAAGGCATTATAAAAATTTATGAGAAGATGGGTGCTCATCCTGCTTGCTTTGAAGGGCAGGAGGGAATCCACTTTTGCGGTTTGGGCTCCCCATGCCAAGAGAGTGTCCATCGTTTGTGATCGAAACGGCTGGGATCCGGAGAGGAAATCCCATGCTTCCCGTTTAGAGAGTACAGGCATTTATGAAGGCTTTTATCCCGGAATGGGGGTAGGGAGAGCTTTTATAAGTATGCCATTTTGACAGAGGCGGGGAATGGATTTTTAAGGCAGACCCCTATGCCTTTGCCGCGGAATTCAGACCCGGGAACCGCCTCTATTACAGCAGACCTTTCCGATTTTCCCTGGGCAGACGGAAAATGGATGGAAGAGCGAAAGAAAAGAAATCCGGAAGAATCCCCCCTGTCCGTGTATGAGGTGCATTTGGGCTCTTGGAAGCGGCACAATCGTCCGGAAAATAACGGTTTTATCAATTACATCGAAGCAGGAGAACAGCTGGCAGAATACTGCAACTACATGGGCTATACCCATGTGGAATTAATGGGCATTGCAGAGCATCCCTTTGACGGCTCCTGGGGCTATCAGGTAACCGGATATTATGCGCCCACCTCCCGTTATGGTGATCCCAGACAGTTTATGGAAATGGTGAATATTTTACACCAACATGGCATCGGGGTGATTTTAGACTGGGTTCCCGCACATTTTTCCGAAAGGATGCCCACGGCTTAGCCAACTTTGACGGAGCCGCCTGCTACGAGCATCCGGACAGCCGCCTGGGGAGAGCATCCGGACTGGGGAACCAAGGTCTTTAACTATGAGAAGACAGAGGTACAAAACTTCCTCATTGGCAATGCCCTCTATTGGTACGATATGTATCATATTGACGGCTTACGAGTGGATGCGGTGGCTTCCATGCTGTATCTGGATTACGGCAGAAAAGACGGAGAATGGCTTCCCAATATCTACGGAGGAAACGGCAATCTGGCAGCCATCGAATTCTTTAAGCATTTGAATTCCATTATCCGAAAGAGAGAGGACGGTACCGTAATTATTGCGGAGGAGTCCACTGCCTGGCCGGATATTACCAAGTCTCCGGATGAGGGGGGCTTAGGCTTCCACTTTCAAAATGGAATATGGGATGGATGCATGACTTCCTAAGCTACATGGAGGAAGATCCCATGTATCGAAACTACCACCATAATCAGCTGACATTCGGTATGAGCTATGCCTATTCGGAGAAGTTCATCCTGGTGCTATCCCATGACGAGGTGGTACACCTAAAGCGATCCATGATTGAGAAAATGCCGGGAAGCCGGGAGCAGAAGTTCCGGAACCTTAAAGGCGGCCTATTTCTTTATGATGGGCCATGCCGGAAAGAAGCTGCTCTTTATGGGACAGGATTTCGGACAATACCGGGAGTGGAACGAGGACTGCTCCATTGACTGGCATTTGCTGGAAGAACAGGAGAACCGCTCCTTGCATTCCTTCTTACGAGATCTTTTACAACTGTATAAGAGCTATCCTGCCCTTTATGAGGCGGACTATCTGTATGAAGGCTTCTCCGGGTCAATGCGGATGATGCCAGCCGTTCCATTTACAGCTTTATCCGTAACCCGAAAAATCACCTGCTCTGTCTGCTAAGGTGGGTGGGAAGAATGGCGCCGTAGCAGCAGTGGCAGAAGATAGTAAGTCTGTTTTAGAAAAGCGGCAATATAGCTTTAGAAGGCGGCAAGGGCGCTTCTGCTGCAAACTCGAAAAGAGCATCGGGAAAGCCTTCTTTTCGTGGTGAAATATGACTCCTATGGATCACGAAGAATACTGGGTAGGTATGCCGAAAGCCAAGGAAGCAAGACTGATTCTCACAGAAGAAGGGCTTTGCAAGGAAGAAAAAAATACTACCCCGTGGTCAAGGGAGAATGTGACGGAAGAGACTATCACATTGCCTACCCCTTAAAGGGCTTCGGCTGTGCATTATTTGCCTTTACGGAGGAAGGCGAGGATTCCTAGTGCCAATGCTCTTTCTTCCCAAAAAGAAGAAAATCTTCAAGTTTCCAAAGAAAAAGCAGGAAGGGACAGCAGGAGAAAAAGAAAAGCTCTAAGGTAGCGGAAAAGACAGCAGAGAAGCCGACGGAGAGAGCAGAAGAAAAAGCCGGCAGAAAAAGTTAGAAGAGAAAAAAAAGCAGAGAAAGAAACGGCAGAATACTTTAGCGAAGTTAGAGTCCGGGAGGAAGCCGGCTGAAGGAAAGTCTGAAAAAGGATGAAAGCTCGGACTAAGAGCGGCTCTTTTTCGGAAGAAATAAAAGAAAAAACCGGGTAAAAACTACTAGGATCATTAAGAAAGGAAGTAAGCCAATGCAATACAATTTTGATGAAGTAATCGATAGAAAGGGAACTCGCTGTGCAAAAGTATGACGAGCGAATCAAAAAGTTCGGTACAGAGGATTTGATTCCCCTTTGGATTGCGGATATGGACTTTTAAAACAGCCCAGCCCATTATCGACGCCTGCAAAAGGCAGGGCGGAAGAGGGATCTTTGGCTACACTTCCAGACCGGATTCCTATTTTTGAGGCAGTACAGAACTGGGAAAAAAGAACGCTATGACTGGTGCCCGGATACTGCATTGATGTCCTGGTCTTTAGGCGTAGTACAGAGCCTTACCGCCATTGTCCGTACCTTTTCCCATGTGGATGATAAAATCCTGATTCAAAGTCCGGTTTACACAGAATTTTGGGATATTCCGGACATGGCCGGCAGAAAGGTTTTGGCCAATGCCCTGGTGGAAAAGGAAGACAGATGGCAGGTGGATTTTTGCAGACTTTGAGGAGAAAGGCAAAGGAAGCCAAGATTTTCATTCTTTGTAATCCCCATAATCCGCTGGGATTGGTTTGGGAAAAAGAAGAGCTGCAGAAAATGATTGAAATCTGCCATAAGCATCATGTGCTGGTGGTTTCCGATGAAATTCACTCTGACCTTATCTTCCATGGGAAGAAGCATTTGCGCGCTGCAACCGTTTCTCCCTTGGCAAAGGAAACGGTGATTACCTGTGTATCCTTAAGTAAGACCTTTAACTTGGCAGGTTTGCAGGCTTCCACCACCATTTTTCCCGAATCAAGAACTGAAGAAGGATTTCGACCTGTTCTGGACCAGAATGGATATCCATAGAAACAATGCCTTTTCTTCCGTGGCTATGGAAGCGGCTTACCGCGAGGGCGGAGAATGGCTTTCCCAGCTCCTGCCTTACCTGGAGGCAAACCTAAGCTTTGTGGAGGACTTTGTCAGTCGTGAGATTCCAAAAGCTGAAGGTGCATGTGCCGGATGCCACCTACCTGATGCTCTTGGATTGCCGAGGCTTAGGCATGAGCGATAAGGAACTGAATGATTTTATGGTGCATAAGGCAAAAATCGGTCTAAATGCTGGCGTATCCTTCGGAAAAGGAAATTTCCGGATTTTATGCGTCTGAATGTAGCCTGCTCCCGGAAGCTTTTGGAACAGGGATTGATTCAGCTTCGGGATGCGGTAGCAAGCTTTATAAAGGTATAAATAAAGTTTCTTTGGATTAGTAATTACAAATCTATTCCAAATGGATTTAGAGATTAGATAAGAGAATATAAATCTATTGAAGATAGATTTTAGAGGGTTAAAGAAACGGAATGGCGAAAGGAAGAGGCAAAAAGAAAAAGGGAGTTTTCTCCTTTTTTCAAGGGAAAAAAGCGAAGAGGCAGCAGGGCAGAACTGCTTCCTTTATGGAAGGCATCCAGCTTTTTCCGCCTTCTTCCTTCTTTCTTTTCGGGATTTTTTATTCCGAAAAGCCCATCAGACCCAATGGTATTTTTCCGGCTTCCGTCCCTAAAAGCACCGAGGCCGCTATGGAGCGGGTAGCCAAAAGAAAAGGGACTGGAAGAGGACCTGGATGTGCTCTTTGCCATTATGACAGTGGAATCCCACGGCAAATTAAAGGATGTGATGCAGTCCAGCGAGTCCAAGGGTCTGCCGGTAAATACATTGGATACGGATGCTTCCATTGAGCAAGGGTTAAAGTATTATAAGGATTTAAAGGAAAAGGCAAGGGCCTTGGGGCTGGAGGAAAAAGCAGTGATTCAGGCCTATAATTACGGCCCCGGCTTTTTGTATTATGTGGAGAAAAATGGAGGCAAATACACCGATGCATTGGCAGAGGAATTTGCCAAAAACATGGCGAAAGGGAAGACGATAAAATACAGCCACCCCATTGCCAAAAAAGAAAATGGCGGTTACCGCTATCTCTACGGCAATATGTTTTACGCCAGAGTAGTAGAAGAAATCTTACAGTTTCATAGGGAGAAAAACAAGATGGAAATCACCACAGTCCAGAAAATCCTGATGAGTGCTACGGCAGGATTGTTTTTATACATCATGCTTTTGGAAACCTTTATGACCGACAGCGACAGCACTTCTCGAGTTTTCAAAATGTCGGTTCGAGAACTAAGAAATAAAAATATCAACACTCTATTTAAAAAAATCAGGGAATCTATAACGGTCTGCTGGGTCTGGCTCTTCTTTACGGTATATTCAGTCCCCGGTGCCAATGTGGAGCTTTGCCTTGTGCTATGCAGCATCATGTTTTTTGGTGGCGGTATACGGAGCCATCAGCTCGGATAAGATGATTCTCCTAAAGCAGGGGACATCCCTTTTTGAGTCTCTTAAGTTTGATTTTGAAGTGGTAGAGAAAGACGGAATTGGATGGAACTTTCAGTACAGAGGGAATTGGGACAGAGTTTTTTAGTACGGAGAGAATTGGATGACAGAGCGTTTGATAGAACTGAGAGAGGGAATTGGACTGGAGCTTACGTCCATAGGGAGGAAAATATGCTGATTATTTTTTATGATTTTTTTGGAGTGCAATAGCGATAAGTCTTTTTCATGGGTTTATCAGGGAAAGAAATAGATAAACAGCCAGAGAAATGTATGCAGGAGAAAAATAGTGTCAGGAAAAATATGTTTGCAAAAACTAAGTTAGGAAAAAAATATGACGAGGAAACAAGTCCGAGAGAATAGTCTAAACAAAGAAAAATCAGAAAAAATAGTTCCGAAAAACTAAGTTGAGGAATAAAGAGCATTCTCTCCAAAAGAATGATTTGATTACGCTGGAAATAACAGATTTGACAGAAGAAGGCTGGGGCGTCGGAAAAAGGACGGCTTGGTTTTTCGTGAAAGACAGCGTCATGGGAGACCGGTAGAAGCCAGGATTTTAAAGGCAAAAAAGAATTATGCTTATGCCAAGGTGGAGAAGCTTTCTGGAAGCATCTCCCTTATCGCATTACACCCCTCTGTCCCGTGGCGGGAAAAATGCGGAGGCTGCCAGCTACAACATTTATCCTATGAAAAAGAGCTGGCATGGAAAGAAGATAGAATCGCCCAAAGCCTGATTCGCATTGCCGGACTTTCTCCGGAGGAAGTAGAGAGCAAAAAGAGGAATTCTGGGGAGGGTGCTATCTCGCTATCGGAATAAAGCCCAGTATCCGGTGCAGAGTAGGAAGGAAAATAAGAGTGGAAGGGACAACCTGTTTCCGATTGGAAAAGTGGACTGAAGTGGCCGGAAAGAATAAAATAGAAGCTAAAGAAAAATCTTCTGATCTTAGTATGGGCTTCTACGGCTTTCATAGCCACCGCATTATCGAAAACCGAGGACTGCCTGATTAACAGCGCAGAGAATCCTTTTGATTTTAGAGCTGCATCAAAGGAATGGGCAAAGGAATACAAGATTTCCGGCTATGAGGAAGAAACAGGGAAGGGTCTGCTTCGCCACATTTTTCCTAAGAAAGGGCTTTTCACAGGAGAAATCCTGCTTTGCCTTGTGCTAAACGGAAAGAGCCTGCCCCATGGAAAAGAGCTGTGGGAGAGCTAGAGGCTATCGCAAGAGCTGAAGGCGGTTTACAGAGAGAAGATGTTTCGTGGAATGGATCACAAAGTAGAAGATGTGTATTGGGGAAAAATGGGACAGTTCAAGGAAGGATTGTCGGTCTTTGCGTGAATATCAACGAAGGTAGCGGCAACGCCATTTTAGGAAGAGAAACCCGTTGCCTTTACGGAAAAGACAGTATAGAGGATAAAATCGGGGAGCTTAGCTTCTCTATTTCCGTGCCCTCATTTTATCAGGTGAATCCGGTGCAGACCGAAAAGATCTATGGGAAAGCTTTGGAGTATGCGGCATTAACAGGAGAAGAAACGGTTTGGGATTGTTACTGCGGAATCGGTACCATTTCCTCTTCTCTTGCACAAAAAGCAAAAAGCAGGTTTACGGACTGGAAATCGTTCCGGAAGCCATTGAGAATGCCAAGAAGAATGCGGAAAAGAACGGACATTCACAATGCGGAGTTTTATGTGGGGGCAGCAGAAGAAGTTCTTCCCAAATGGGTGGAGGAAAAGAAGCAAGAGCTGAGTGCGAAAGGAGCAGACTGTGGCATTGGAGATATGGTAGATGTGGTTTCCTTAGATCCCCCTAGAAAAGGCTGTGATGAAGCCTGTCTTTCCGCTGTATTGGAATTAAGCCCGAAGCGTATTGTCTATGTAGCTGCGATCCCAGGGAAGTCTGGCGAGAGATATTAAGTATCTAGGAGAAGGTGGATATATGCTGGAGAAGTGGGTGGGAATAGATAACTTCCCGGGACAGGACATGTGGAGACGGTGGCATTATTGTCCAAAATTGATGTCGATAAGCATATAAATGTTGAAATTTAGCTGATGAGCTTAATTTAACAAGTGCTGAAAGTCAAGGCAAGCTATGCACAAATCATGGAATAAGTATTAGAAAAATTTGTATTAAAAAGTTCTCTAAATCATTCTTGATAATTAGGGAACTTTTTGTATTATTCAAAATAAAAAGTTCCCTAAAATGAAAGAGGTGACAGCAATGGGGGCAAATTATTCAGAAATTCAAGAATTATTACAGCAAAGAGCGGATATACAGGCGAGAATGAATCTAATTCCATATGATGGAAATCCGGAAATTAAGGTATCGAATGATGCAAGATACTTGTACATGCGTAAACGAGTGGCAGGAAAACTAACATCTACCTATGTGGACCTGTATTCAGATGAACTGTATCAGTTGCTTTTTCGTAATGCTAAAGAACGAAAAGATTTAAATAAAGCTCTTCGTAAAATCAATAAAGATTTAGCGGTGCTTGGTTATGAAGATAAGGAACTTTCGACTAGAGTGTTACAGAACTTGGATTTTGCCAGAGCCAATATGAAAGCCAATATCTATGATCAGGCAGTCTTAGAAGGTGTTGCAACCACATTTCCACAGACAGAGGACATTATAGAGAACGGAAAGGTTAGTGGAGTATCGGCTACTGACGTGCAAAAAATTCTTAACTTGAAACATGCCTGGGAATTTATTCTGGATAGAGATGTTATTCAAAGTGAAAGTAATTATCACATGCTCTGCCATATTGCAAAGCTGGTTAATGAAGGTTTCTTCTATGACGGAGGTCGTATTCGTGGTATTCCCGTACAGATTGGTGGAACAAGTTATGTGCCACCGTTGCCTGTTGAATCTGCCGTTATCGGGCAAATAGAAGAAATTAGAAGCCGAGACAAAGATCCAATAGAGATAGCGATTGAATTATGTATGTATTGTATGAAAACGCAGGTGTTCAAAGATGGAAATAAGCGAGCATCCGTTATTTTTGCAAATCATTATTTGATTGCACAAGGGCATGGGATTATTAGTTATACCGGAAAAAGATGTGCCGGAGTTTAAGAAATTATTAGTTCGGTATTATGAAGGTGAACCACTAGAGTTTATTGGACATTCCTAAAAAGAGCATTGTTGGAAGCGCTTTTAAGGGGTTTAACAGCTTTTTCTAAAAATGATCCGTCTTTGTTTTTAATAGTATGAAGACGGCCAGCAATATATTCAGCGACAAAGGATATGGATGAAAGTTTCCACAGTGTTCAATTGAAAAGGAAGAAGCTATTTTAGATGCGTTGAAGTGTTTTAAGATGATCAAAGACGATTTTTAGTGTATATGGGAGGGTAGATATGGATTCTAAAGAGATAAAGCAGCTAATTCAAAATGGAGAGAAGATAGATGTTGAGTTTAAAGAATCTAAAAATGCTTTTAACCAAAGATGTCTTTGATACGGTATGTTCTTTCAACAATAGAAATGGCGGACATATTTTTACTTGGTGTAAATGATAAAAAGAGAGATTGTTGGTGTTAGTGAAAGACAAAGTTGATAAAGTGATTAAAGAATTTACTACGGCAATCAATAATCCGCAAAAGATGTATCCACCACTATATTTGCTTCCTGAAGTCTTTGATATAGATGAGAAAAAGTAATTTATATAAAAGGTTCCTGAAGGTTATCAGGTGTGCAGACATAATGGAAGAATTTGGGATAGGTCTTATGAGGGAGACATCAATATCACAGATCATTCTGAACTTGTTTATAAGCTATATGCACGAAAACAAGGAAGCTATTTTGTTATTCAGAACGATTATTCCTTTGAAGAAGATAGCGACACAAAAAGGTGGGTGGAGGAATGTCCCTCACGATGTCCCTCACTGTGTCCCTCACGATGTCCCTCAGGGCAGAGATGAACTGATTGAATTTATAAAAGCACAAGTAAGATTAAATAATAAAATTACAAGACAGGCTATTGCAGAAGGTGCAGGGGTAAGTGTAAAGACGATACAAAGAACTTTGAAGGAAATAGATAATTTGAAGTATGTAGGAAGTGGTAATAGCGGACACTGGGAACTGAATGAATAGAAGTTCTAATGAAAGTGTGCAAAATGCTGAATTGTGATATAGTTGACATCATGGAATTACCCCTATAGAAGAAAATGAAATTACTTAAGGAGTGCATGATGTCTGGCAGGAAAAAGAGCGTAATCAATAAAGAAAATCTTCGTACAAGAAAATATATGAGAGATAAGTATTCTAAGTCTAACATTAATAATGTTTCAGGGAATGTTTTTAATGGCCCTACTAATATTGTAGCAGGTAACAATTATTCTAAGAAAGATGAAGAAGATAAGGTTGCAAGATATACACGGGACCTATTTGGAGAAGTCCAATAACAATGGCAATACTTTCATGTGTGGGACTTATACTTTCTTTAATAGGGCTTTTTCCACTATATAAAATATTTGAACCTATAATTAATTTAATAGCCAATAAGAGGATTAAAGCGGATTTAAATAATAATATTTATGTCGTAATTTTTTGCTGTAATATTTATATTTTTGTACTTATCATGTCTTTGGGAAGTATTACAAAAAGAAACTAGACATCCGTTATTCTTTAATTATGCAATAAGTGGTCTGGGAAGAAGAATTACAATAGAAAAAAATCCATATTGATAAATGCCCTATATGTGGTGGCACAATGAAATACTTCAATAAGGCAGTAGAATTGAAAGATATAAAATATTCAGATGGTAGAACAAAACGCGAGGTTATAAAGAAGGTGCCTGCTTTGCAATGCATGCGAAATTCGGAACATTGGTTTAAGGTGGATCCAGCCTCAGATAGAGTAAATAAAATAGGAGACTGAAATCTTAAATAACCTTATTGAGATTTTTATATTCAGTCTGAATACAATAGATGTAATGTTATTAAAAAAATTTTTTTATGAATATATCGTCTAGTATAGAAAAAGCTTAAAATTCTCGTATGGAGACGGTTGTCTTGATGTCACGATTTGAAATAGTGAATTAGATGTCAGGTATTTTGGAATGATTTTTTGGAAAACGAAAGGAGCTGACAACCAATCCGGCAACTCGACCATTTTGGATGGTTGCAGGCAGTGGATTGGATGTGAAGGAAAAGTAGATTAAATCGGAGGTCAGAAAATGTAAAATGAATAAATATAGAATTGTTTTTAGCCCAACAGGTGGAACTGAAAAAGGTAACAAAGACAATAACAAAATTCTGGAATGAAGTGAAAGACGTAGACCTTTCAAAAAAACAGATTTGGATTTTAGTTCCATTTCATTTTACGAAAGAAGACATAGCTGTGACCGCAATGCCGTCTTTTGGTGGAGTAGCACCACAGCTCGCATTAGATCGGCTTGCTAGGATTAAAGGTAATCAGTGTAAGTGCGCAATTGTTGCTGTATACGGCAACAGAGCATATGAGAACACGCTTGTACAGATGGAAGATTATGCTGTGAAAGCAGGTTTTCATGTGATTGCAGCTGTATCGGCAGTTGCGGGAATGGTAATTAAAAAGGCTTGCTCAGTCAGAAATAAATGTGAATTGTACATATAAATTGGAAGTTTGGGAAGGTGAGTTCTATGGAAAACTTTAAAGAAAAAGAATATAAGGTATTTGAAATGTTTGATAAGCAGTGGGCAGTTGTTACAGCGGGCTCACTGGAACATTATAATAGCTGCACTGTTAGCTGGGGCAGTTTGGGGAATATTTGGGGGATTGTAGGTAAAAGCAGACCAACGGTTACAGTTTATGTTCATCCTGCTCGTTATACCAGTGAATTTTTGAAAAACAGCGATACTTTTACGGTAAGCTTTTATCCTGAAAGCTGTAAAAAGGCATTGGGCTATATTGGTTCGCATTCCGGCAGGGATGGGGATAAAGCTGTCGGTGCAGGACTGACTCCTATCGAAATCGGGCAGGGTGTAACCTATAAAGAGGCAAATTTAACATTTCTTTGCAAAAAGTTGTATCAGCACCAATTTTCTCAAAGAGGATCTTGCAACTGAAGTTCAGGAGTACTATGCTTCCATACCAAAAGAATATCCCGATTTCAATGGAGGATGGCAACCACATATCGTTTTTGTAGGTGAAATTATAGAGGTTAGGGGTGAGCGGTAAATTCCCGCTTGTCGGGAAGTCGCAGAGAAGCTTCTGGTTACGCCATTGTGCAGAAGCTCCTTGCGGATGTAGTAAAAATCCGGCATGCGTTTGTCAGATGTTGACTCCTCAGTTTTTGTGGAACAGCCTCTCCTGCAGTTTTTTTGTTGGTCACCGTATTATCAAGTGGGTAGCTATTGTAGACGGCTGCGATCCCTGGAAAAATTTTTATCAAGATTGTATTTCTGCTAGCACGAAATACTATAATTACTATTGCGTCGATGTATAGTGTTCTTATATGGAATGACTTTATATTCGCGAATACATTTATCAGTGACAGTAACGCTAAAACTGTTGCCATGGGACTTAAAGATTACGTTGGAGCTTTTGGAAATGTGGACGGGGTCTACTTTTGCCGCAATCGTTATTTCCACACTTCCACCATTAATTATTTATTTTGCCTTTAATAAGTGGGTTACTGCTGGTATGACAATGGGAGCCACAAAAGGTTAAATGGAGGTACGAAGATGATATTTCAGGAAATGTAAGCATGATGCCATATCTGACACATGGAAAGAGCAGAGCAATAAATGCGGAAAACAGAACAGGAGAAAAGGGCAGAGGTGGAATGGCAGCGAGTCCTCTTGGGCCGTCTCGAAAAGGGGGAAACCCTGTCTTACGAACATTCAACCAGGACAGGAGGAAATTCTTGCTGATATAGAGGGGCCAGGTGTCATTCAACATATATGGATTACTGTTGACAAGAAAACCTCAGACGGCGATTGTTTTGTTCTGAGGGACCTTGTTCTACGTATTTATTGGGATGATGAAGAAAATCCCTCGGTTGAAACGCCATTAGGAGATTTTTTGTTGTGGATTTGGACAGGAATGTATTATTAATTCCGCGGTGATTACTGTAGTACCATCCCGCGGATTGAATTCATATTTTTCGATGCCGTTTCATAAACATGCTCGGATAGTACTAGAAAACCAGCATAAAAACGTAATACCAGCTTTTTTCTATCAGATTGATTACTGCCTGTATGATGCGCTTCCGGAGGATACAGCTTATTTTCACGCACAATGGAGGCGACAGGCAGTTACAGAAAAGGGAAAAGATTACGTTATTTTGGATAATATAAAAGGAAGCGGCCAGTATATAGGTACTTACATTGGACTTTCTGTTCTCCAAAGATACTGGTGGGGAGAGGAGAAGTTAAATTTTATATTGATGGAGATGTAAAATATCCAACGATATGTGGGACAGGGATGGAGGATTATTTTGGAGGCTCATGGAGTTTTGCTTCTAACGATAATGGAAAAACTGTAGAAAATAATTATTGTACATCGTATTTGGGATATCCTTTTTATTCAAGACATGATTCCCTTGTATATAATCAATATCATAATGATGACTGTCCTCCAATGCGGGGATTTTACAGATGGCACATTCCTGATCCAATATTCTTTGAAAAAGATTTGAAGGTAACTGTACAACAGATTGGAGTCAGTCATAATGGGTTATTTGAAAGACAGGATGATCTTTCGAGTGTTGCATATTGGTATCAGAAGGAACCTCATGTAACATTTCAGAAGTTATTATCTGCAGAACAAAAGGTGGCCTAGATAAAAATATGAAAAATACGATTATTAGAGTATGTGATTGTATAGGCTATTTTTGTCGTGTTGAACTTATGCTGGATTCTATGCAGCATTTTTGGTTTTCGGATTCCTGCCATATTCAATATTGATAGCTTGTATCATCATAGTTCCCATAATACTTACCCTGTGGTCTTTTTATACATTGTATATCGGTTGCGTTTTATGGGGATTGGTTGGTATCTCATGCGTTGGCTGGGGAGAACGAGTGGGTTGTTCTGCCAACCCGTATCTTCAGTTACTTTCTTGGCGTACAGCGGTATTCTCATGAATGCCCGTTTGAGGAAACATCGCTGGTCGCATTCCGGAAAAGACTTGGATCAAAGACTGGCGGAACTAATCGAATTTTTGTGGTATGCCGCGTAGTAAGCGTGAGATAATGGATTTCCTTGGTCTTACGGATAGCAAGAATTTTAGAAAAAGATATCTTGTTCCTTTACTTAATGCAGGAAAAATAGAAATGACGATACCTGATAAGCCAAACAGTAGGAAGCAGAAATATAAAAAAGTGAACAGTAGTGCATGAATTGCTACCGGCTTCCCAAGAGAAAGAAAGGATAGATATGATTTTAGAAACGAGAGACTTATCCTCCGTCCTTGGGAAGAAACGGATGCAGAGGAGTGCTATAAATACGCAAAAGATCCGCGAGTAGGTCCGATTGCAGGGTGGTCTGTACACACCAGCGAAGAGAACAGCCGACAGGTTATTAGAGATGTACTGATGGTGCCGGAGACCTACGCTATTGTGCTAAAGGAAACAGGACTTCCCATTGGCAGTATCGGCCTTCACCACAATGACCTTGCAGAAAAAGGAGGATGAGGCGGAGCTTGGTTATTGGTTGGGAGTTGATTATTGGGGACAGGGTCTTGTGCCGGAGGCGGCAAAAGAGCTGCTGCGTCATGCCTTTGAGGATCTAAAGCTTGTTCGCATCTGGTGTGGTTATTATGATGGCAACGAGAAATCAAAGCGTGTTCAGGAAAAAGCTGGGGTTCAAGTATCAATGGACTACCGGGGATGCACCTGTGCCGCAAATGGGCGAAACAAGAAAGGGACACGTAAGCCTACTGACGAAAGAAGAATGGCATGGCGGCATTGAAGAAATTTACCGATGAAGGTGTAATAATCCGGGAAGGATTAGGGCGAAATACATTTTACAATCACGCAGATAGTAAATGACTTTTTCGTCCAAAAATTGCGTTAATTTGGACGAAAATAGAAAATGCTGGATAAAAGGGCTAAGGATACGAAAGCAGGTGAAATGGATGGATGGCATTAAAAAGGATCCATTTGAGGAATATATTAGGCAGTCAGAACCTTCCAAACGGGAGTTGGGTTATGCTTGGTATACTGCAATGAGACTTCAAGTTGTCGATGGCCTTGAAACATCGGATTATTTGAAAAATACGGCAAGAAAAATATTGAAGGGATTATAACAATCTCGCTAGGGGAGTCAGAGCTCAGAGAAACTGTATCGGAAAGAATAAAGAAATAAGAGGAGGGCCCTAACATGCCAACAACAATAGAGGTGAATAAACAGAACGTGGAGATGTTCCTAGGCAGTGGTAAATCAAAACCGTTTGTTATTCCGGAATACCAGCGCCCCTACGCATGGACAGAGGAGCAAGTAGAAACTCTTTTTGAGGATTTATGGGAATTTACTACTATAAGTGGCGGTGTGGAAAGAGAAAGCTCCTATTTTCTGGGGAGTGTGGTTTCCTACGAAAATGAAAATGGTGAGCAGGAAATTATCGATGGTCAGCAACGGATTACATCATTGTTTCTGCTGCTGCGTGCAATTTATACAAAGCTTGTAGCTACGCCTGAATCGGAGAGAACAGCAGAAGCTAATAACTTTATTGGTAAAATTGAACCTACAATCTGGCGCACGGATAAGCTTACCGGTACAGTGGACTTTAAGAATATTCTTTTGACTTCCCGAGTTGTGAATAATGAAGGGAATGAAATTCTACGCACCATCTTGGAAAGCGGAAAAACAGATGAGAATGCGAAAGATAATTATTCAAGGAATTATCGTTATTTCCAAAAACTGTTTGATAGACATTCTACAGAAAAATCCGCTTATGATTTATCAGTTTATCTACGCAGTGTTGAATCAGGCAATTTTACTCCCAATTACCGCAGATACACAGGATACGGCATTAACTATTTTTTCAACATTAAATGATAGAGGATTACCTCTGTCAGATGCTGATATTTTCAAGGCAAAAATTTATAACCAACTTGAAGTGGAAGCTAAGAAAGTATTTATAGAGCGCTGGAAAGATTTGGATGAGCAGGCTACAGATGCAAATGAAAGCATACAGCAGCTCTTCTATTACAATATGTTTTACTACCGAGCACTTGATCAGGATACGAACACAACTACTCCCGGTGTTAGAAAGTATTATGCGGCTAATAAGTTTGAACGTTTATATAAGAAAGAACTGTTGGATACTCTCTTCGTAATTTTGAATCTGTGGAAGGTTATAAATAAGGGTGAGGAGATTGAAGGAGAAGCTTGGTCTAAGAATAATAAAATAAAACAGACTCTGGATATCTTGACTTCCTATCCGAATGAGTTCTGGAAATATCCGGTTGTTATTTATTATGTTTGTTACAGAAACGAAGAGTTTTTTTGAAACAAGATTTGCACGTTTCTTGAACAAGCTTCTCATGGAGTTGATGACAAAGTATCTGATGATGCCGACAATCAATGCTGTTAAACCCGGATATTCTGAAGCTAAATTCTGCCATTGTAGCATCGAATAGACCTATTTTTGGATTTAAGACCGTTGATGTGACACAGTTGGAGCCTTATATTCATAATCCGAATCGGAATGCAGTACGCATGCTGCTGAAGACACTTGCCTACGAACATCAGGATGAGCTGCTTCCTAGTAAATGGGAAATTGAACATATCTTTCCTCAAAAGTGGCAGACCAATTACTTTCCAAAGGAGTCGGACTCAATTATTAAGGAAAAAAATTGAACATATAGGAATAAGTTGCCATTTGAAAAGAAACTGAATATTGTTGCCGGCAATGGCTATTTTTAGTAAAAAGAAAAGAAGAGTATAGGGTGTCTAAGATTACTATTACAAATACAATGGGTACGTCGGAAGTTATGGAATGGAATCTGGACTCTATTATAAAAACGTGATCTTCGTATTTCTGATGAGATGGCTAAGATTTTTACCAGATGGAACAATGAATATTTGAATTTTTCCAATCGATAAAGAAAAGGCGGAAGTACCTTCGAGGAAGATTGAACTATCCGGAATTTCCAGATAGTTCAAGAGGAAGGATTTCGTCAGGTTGGACGTGACACTACACTATAATGTCCAAATGGTCATTGCCGTAGGCTTTTAAAGTCAATTCTGATTGTGCGGTACAATTCCGGAAATGAGTAAACCAGATTGTAAAAGAGATATGCATGTCGCGAAGAATTATCTTAGCGAGAAGGAATGCGTTTACTGGAAAAGAATTGTATCAGCTTCTTGATTTCATCCATTGTTTACAAATACTCTTTAAAAACTATAATAAAAGTGTAATTGTAAATGGAGTGATAAAATGAACGCTTTGGAAAAACACTTTTTAGAAAAATAATATTATTACCAATAAACAGGCGGAAGAGATAGGCATAAAAAGGCATATCTTAGCTTCACTTGTTCATAAAGGCGAGCTGGAGAGTTAGAAATGGTGTTTATAAGAAAAAGGATGCCATAGATGATGACTTTGCTGTTATATCTGTTAATAATGAGCAAATGGTATTTTCTTTTTCATACAGCTTTGTATCTTCTTGGATTTAGTGACAGAATACCTAATGTTTTTCATATCACTGTGCCTCAGGGTATAATGCAGCGCACATCAAACGGAAATTTCTGAATATCAAGGTTCATTACGTAAAAGAGAGATTGTTTCAATTTAGGACTTATTAAGACGAAAACCCCACTGGGATCAACCGTTAAAATGCTATAACATGGAAAGATGTATCTGTGATATTGTTTTGAAAAAGGAAATCTATTGATAAGCAGATTTTTCATCAATGCACTAACCGGATACTTTAAGAGTAAAGAAAAGAATACCAGAAATCTTATTAAATAGCAGCAGAATCCTTGGTATTGAAAGAGGAAATCAGAAAATATTTGGAGATTTTCTAAAAATGATCAGTTCGAAAGCTTGAAAGGAAGAATAAGAAACATTGCAAACTCTAAAAACCTCAGGCCACAGGAAGTTCTGCAAATGTTTTTCTTTGAAAGATTTTTGAGAGATTGTCAAAAGTCTAAGTATAAATTTAATTTTTGTTATCAAAGGTGGACTTCTGATATCTTCTATGATTGGAATTGATAACCGTACAACGATGGATATGGATACTACTATCAAAGGTGTGCCATTACAGGAAGAAGTTATACGAAATATCGTTTCGGAAAATCATAAATGTCAAGGTAGATGACGGCATAGATTTTGAAATAACGGATATAAGCCATATACGAGAAGAAGATGAATATGAAAACTTTAGAGTGCATTTAATAGCTAACTTTGAAAAAGATTAAAAATGACATGAAGATTGATATTACAACCGGAGACGTCATAACACCAAAAGAAATCGAATATTTATATTCTTGTATGTTTCAAGAGGAGAGTCTTAGGGTCTTAGCATATCCCCTTGAGACGATATTGGCTGAAAAGTATAGAGACGTTATTAAAAAGGAATATTGCCACAACAAGGATGCGAGATTTTTATGATTTATATAATTTATATAACTTTAAAAAGAGGAAATTGACTTTGCAATTCTAAAACAAGCGATTTATTCAACTGCAAATAGAAGAGAAAGCTTGTCGCTTATGGAACAGTCAATGAAATAATTGAGGATATAAGGGAGGACGATTATCTTCAAGAACTGTGGAAGACATATTTATCGGACAATCTTTATGTAGGGGATTTGGAGTTTTCAGAAACCGTAAAAGTAATTGAACTTATCGCGAGAAAATTGCTTTGTAGAGAGCTAAATCATGACGCTTACATTACAAATACTCTCTAACTTTTATCAAAAAGGGTTTGAACTGAAAATAAAAAAATACAGGAAACTGTGCTTAAAAATCAAGGAGTATTGGCATGGAAAAGGCGGATTTTCACCCGAAGAGAGGAATTTGCGGATAAAAACTGGACCCTTATTAATCCTCAGGAGCATCCATGCAATCCAGCTCTAGAAATAAAACTTGATGCTTTGCATCGTTGCTATGAACTTGATGAAAATATAAAAATATGTTATGGATGTAAAGTAGATGGTGCCAGCTTGCGAGAATACGCCTACGGTACTGCTTACAAAATGATTATGATGAAGAAGAGCAATAAGTAAACTTCTCTGAGAGGGCAGTAGGTATGAAAGTTATGAGGACATATATAAAAGGATGCTGAACGTCTAAAAAGCATTTTAATGAATTGAAACCAGACTGGATCGTGAATATAACAGAAGGTGATTACAATCTATATAAGCTTGATTTGTAGAAGATATTCCATGTTCTGTAAGCATTGAAGTATCTGATGCAGAGATAGAAGATTTTCTTAAGGAAATTTATGAAATGGAAACAGATGCGTATATTGATGAGGAGCTTGTATATTCCATCCAGCAAATTAAATGAAACAGAAAAAGAAAGAAAAAGAATAGCCAGAGAAAACCTTAATCGGTATGAAAAAGTATTCTTGGCTAGAAGGTATCTTGTAGAGGAAAACAATTCACCTAAAAATCGGAAGTTTTAGGGTGAATAATTTGCTCGACAGATTAGAAGTTGAAGAGGTGAGTTTTTGAGAGCATACGAAAATAAAGAAGAACTCAAAAATTGAAATAAATAAAGCATTTGGTAAATATATTTCAGAATTTGAGGATATTCCGGAAAAGTTTAAAAGATAAGAGATTTGATGAAGTCGATAGAACTCCGGTTGAAAAATCTTGCTTATCAGGTAGGCTGGACAAGCTTTAGTTCTTAAATGGGAGGAAGATGAAAGAAATGGACTTCAAGTAAAAACACCATCAAATGAATTCAAATGGAATCAACTTGGCGAATTATATCAGTGGTTTACGGATACTTATGCTCATTTATCTATACAAGAGTTGAAACTAAAATTAAAAAGCAAATGTTAATTTATTTGCGTAATGATTTCGATTCATTGAGTGAGGAAGAATTATTTAAGCCACATATGAGAAAATGGGCTGATGAAGCGACTAAAACAGCAGTATGGGAAGTATATAAATTTATTCATGTGAATACAGTTGCACCTTTTGGAACTTTCAGAACAAAAATCAGAAAATGGAAATGGCAGCACTATATGACGTCAATGTTCGTACAATCAACTAGCATATTAAGAAAAATTTATTCTGATGTAGAGCTTGAGGGAGATTGCTAATTAACTTGAAACTCGATGAAAGCGGGCTATCCGCCGAATTATATCTGTCTATTTTTGGATAAGTAAGAATAAAAAGTACTTAGATAAAATGGAGATTGATATAGACAGCACTTGATTCGAATGCTCAAGAGCTTGATCAATTACATACTTTGCTCAACAGGAATAGGAGGGATTAACCATGGCATTGCTGACGCTTAAAGATGTATCCTATTTTTATGAAGGAACGCACAACGGAATTTGTGACATTTCTTTTTGAGGCAGAGAAAGGAGATTTTTATTGCTGTTGTTGGCAAAAATGGAGCCGGAAAAAGCACTTTACTCAATCTATTATCCGGAATTTATGCTCCCCAACAGGGAAGCATTACTTGTTCACCCAAGCTTACTTATCATGATTTAGGCATAAGTCCGCAAAAGCAATCCATTGATTGGTATTTAAATGTGCGAGATAACATTATGCTTGGAGCTGTATTGACCGGTCTTTTCTAAGAAAGAATCACAGGCGGCAACGGATTCTATCTCTGAAATTCTTGATCTTACAGATTTCTATACCCTGTTCCCCTGATTCACTCTCCGGCGGACAACAGCAACGAGTTCAAGTTGCACGCGCTTTTAGTTCATAATCCTGAAATAATGATTTTGGACGAACCAACAGTCGGTCTGGATTACCGTTACTCCCATGGACTATTTGAATATTTGAAAGAGAAATGCTTTGATGAAAAAGAAACTGGCTCTTGTTTCATCCCATGATTTGGGAATGCTGGAAGATTACTGCAACAAAAATTCTATTTCTAAACCAAGGTCAGCAGTTTTACTTTTGGTAGTATGCGGATTTTAAGCGCCCACCAATTGACAAGGGAAATCACAATTTCCTCTCTAAGCGAAATGAGCTGACACGCTCAAAAAGGAACTGATTGACCAAGGAGCTAAGCTTGAAGGGCAAACAGTAAGTTTCATCGAGTCTTCTGTAGATTTGAACTGCATTATTGGAAAAGCTTTTTAGCTGAAGTATCGATTACAAGTATGGGCAGTGAACGCTTGGGCTTAAGGAAATCATGATGCAAGAGGAGGCAACAGAAAATGCGTAAATTTTCAAAATGTATATTAAGCCCGGGCATCTTGGGCTAAAGGGTTTACCCATAATGGTCAATAATGAGCTGAAAGCATTTTGGTCCAACAAAACAAATTATCTATAGTAGTTTGATCTCCCTATTCTATATTTCTTATTTTATTCTGTAGGTATTCAGGCTACATTTGGAGATATATCATTTAATGGAACGACGGTAAGTTTTCTTTCCTACTCTTTAATCGGAATTTTTGCGATGTCGTTATTTAAAGAATGTACCAATGCGTTTATCGTATGATAACGGACAAGCGCTGCGGGACTTTTAAGCTTAAAGATTCTGAACGGTATTCACCCGGCAATTTATATTCTCGGAATTGCAACATTTCCAATCGTAGGAGTTGTAATCTCAAGCCACCATTTTATATATTCTTTTCCTTTTGTTGGTGGATCTTTTTCGCTTTATAGATTTTGCATGATAATCGTTTTTAATGATTAGCGTGCTGTTTTGGGCTTCTATCCTGATTTGTGTTGCATTACTGATAAAAATTATAAGCAGCGAGACTTTGTTATGGATACCCTGTTAGTGCCAATTCTTTTTGCTGCACCCTTTATTTTTATTCTTTTTGAAAAATGCGCCACCCATTCTAAAAAATATATTTCTCGCATGAATCCCTTTAACATATCAAGTTGATGCCATGCGTACAATCGCATTCGGCATTCCGGATTTCACCACATTTGCATCGTTTTAGTTTTTCACAGTTGCGGCATATTTATTCGCTATATTCTGTCTTAGTAATACCAATTTCAAAAATGATGAACATTAATTACAACTTTAAACTGGTGAAAACTTATGAATTGAATTCTAAGATAATAGTGAACTGCGTGGACATCTGCTTCTTCTTTTTAATAAATTAATTTGGTATAATAATATTAATAATTTTGAAATGAGGAGGCTGCTTTTTGAAAAATTTATGAAGATGACTCATCCAAAGAAGCTTGAAGTTTTACAAAAATCAATATACTCCTTCAGATTGGGATTTTTGGGAAGAATTTGATTTTGATAATGTGAAAACTCGTTATGAGAAAAGATGGAAAATATAAAAAAATACCAGATATTTGTTATGGATTAGAGAGAATAGCAAGCTGGTCAATGAATTAGGGAGTTTATTTTTCATTTGGTGGTGATAAAAGCGTTTAATTTTAAAACGCAATATTATAACTTAAAGAAGCTGGTAGATAATGACCAATCGGATAGTAATAATAAAGAATATGTTATATCTCTTTGACAGAATGTAAAAATGCACTCTTCAGAACAAAATTTGGCTATTCTTCCAACTACTGGAGGATTAAACAATGTAAAGGGGAGTGTATATTTCGGTAAAATCAAAATATCATGTATTCTTCAGAAAAAAACCCGGAAAGCAAAATGGATAGATTAGATACTTTTTATTGCTATAGTGGATGATTATTTTTAAAAGAAGAGTAAGTTGATACTTAGCTATGTAGAAGGAAAACCTAATGAACAATATTTGATAAATTTCTTGGAAAAGTTTGATAATGTATATGATTTTGTAGATAAGATTTATAAACTAGATGACAAAAATTTGTAGATAAATTAATTTGCAATGGAAGAAAGCCAATAGAGAATATAGATGATATTGAAAGATACTGCCTTTTAGCAAAGCGAGTACTGGAAGTTTAAAATCACATTGGAAGAGAGTAGACTTATACAATCTACTCTCTTCCAAACAAGACCTCGCCGATGATGGGCATTCTGAGGGGCGTAGACTGTCCGACGATTTCATGAATTCAAAAGGCTTAGAGTACTGATTATGCTATTTCAAAAGTAAGAATTTATTCTACTCCTGTTCGGACCGTGAAAATTACTGTGGAAACATATCAAGGAGTGATGCATGAATTGCTTCCGGCTCCTAAGAGAAAGAAAGGATAGATATGATTTTTAGAAATAGAGAGGCTTTATTCTCCGTCCGTGGGAAGAAACGGATGCAAAGGAATGCTATAAATACGCGAAAGATCCGCGAGTAGGCCCGATTGCAGGGTGGCCCGTACATACAAGTGAAGAGGACAACAACAAAACAGGACATTGGAAGATAAATATGCTGTGACTTTTTGTCACGGGTTAAAGTGAACTATGGAGGATTCAGTTATTCGAAAACTTCGAATAACTGCGCTTGATGAGAAAAGCTACAGTACAAATCATTATTCTTTGGAGATGATTACTGACCAGACTCAAAGTTAAATCAAGGATAGGCTATTACTGTCTGACTTCGATAAAATACATGCTGGAGCTGGAAGAAAATACGAAGAAATAGAGCGTTTACAAATACTTTTATTTGAAAAATTTAAAGAGTATCTGTAAGAGGAAAGAATACCGTAATAATTACAAAGGATTTGACCTCGAAGAAGCATTATTGTTGTGTAGTGAATACATTGGCTTTTTTACAAAGGAGAAAGGGAGATACGATGAATAATGAAATCAAATTATTTGAAGGCAATCAAATCCGCTCCATTTGGGATAATGAACAGGAAGAATGGTATTTCAGTGTCGTAGATATTGTAGGGCTTTGACAGATAGTAAAAATCCTCGTGATTATTGGTATAGAGTAAAAAAAAGGATGACAGTAGAAGAAAGAAGCCAGTTGTCGACAATTTGTCGACAACTGAAATTGGAGTCTTCAGACGGAAAAATGTATAATACCGATGTTGCAGATATCCAAGGTATTTTCCGTATTATTCAATCTGTCCCTCTCCGAAAGCCGAGCCTTTTAAGATGTGGTTAGCTGAAGTCGGGAAGGAGCGACTGGATGAAATTATAGATCCGGAGCTCACGATTGATCGCGCTTTGGAAACCTATTTAAGGAAAGGATACTCACGGGAGTGGATTAACCAAAGACTTCAGGCAATTCAGGTAAGAAAAGAGCTTACAGACGCATGGCAGGATCATGGAATAAAAGAAGGCACGGAATATGCCATACTTACCAACGAGATTTCCAAAGCTTGGTCAGGGATGACCACAAGAGAATATAAAGACTATAAAGGATTGAAAAACAAAAACCTGCGAGACAATATGTCTACTACAGAGCTGATTCTCAATATGCTTGCTGAGACTGCGACCAAAGATATTGCCAATGCATCTAATCCGTATGGCTTAGAAGAAAATAAGAAGGTTGCGAAACGAGGTGGCAACGTTGCAAAAGGTAGCAAGGGATACATTGGAACAGGAAACCGGAAAATCTATCATTACTACCAAGAATGCTATTGACTTTGGAAGGCTTATCAATGATGTAGCAGAAGGATTACAAAATCAAGATAAGAGTCCGGAGGCAAAAAAATAGATGGGGATGAGATAGGCATGTAAAATGTAGGAAGTTATTTTTTTAAAAGAGATTTTTGAAGTTTTTTTGAATTAAACTGGGTGATTATATGGCAAATTATGAAGATAACAGAATAAGATGCAGTAAAAGCTACTGCGGAAGCCCTGATAACTTCTGATTCGGATGCGTATTTTAAGCCGATTGATTTTAGGGAAGGCTTTTGGGGATGTCACCCTATATCAGAATTGAATATGATTTATACTATGGCTACTGAATGCACAATCTTAGATTTAGAAGATGGCAGAGTGGATATAGGGTTTTGCACGAGATGGTATTCAAACATAGATATCATCAGAGCATTTATTAAAAAAATATCCGGATGCAGAGTGGTGGATTAATCAGAATGATGTGGATATATTTCATTACTATTGGCTAGACGGTGAAGTTATTGAAGATATTCACCATTTGACCGATGAAGAAACAGAGTACCTTAGCTCACTTTTTGGATAAATATAGTGATATAGGAGATGAATCAGACCATTTTGACATGATATTTACTGAAAAAGGAAGATCAGTCAAAATATATTAATTTTTCATCCAAAGAAAGAGAGTGAGGAGTATAAGGGCTATTTAAGTTTAGTAAATTGTATTGCGAAAAATAGTAGACGAAAATAAATTCTATGCCTTATATGATTATCATTGGGAAGGGCATATAGACATTATGAAAACATGCATGGCAAATACGAGCGCTTTTATTTAGTATAAAAGCAAGCGAGGATTTGTCAAAATACAAACTGAATATTATGAGTGAAGATATATTGAATCAGCTTCAAAACCTCATATACCCTTATAACAAACAACTCTATGACGCCATTTTTGGCTTTGCCATCGGCGACGCCCTTGGTGTCCCCTATGAATTTCAGGAACGGGGCAGCTTCCTTTGCACGGACCTCACAGGCTATGGCTGTCATCATCAGCCGGCAGGGACCTGGTCGGATGATACTTTCCATGACCTTGGCGACCCTGAAAAGCCTCAAGGAAAATAACGGGAAAATCCATATTGAGGACATCAGAAAGCGTTTTCTTTCCTGGCTTCATGAAAATGCTTTTACCGCCAATGGAGAAGTTTTTGATATCGGTCATGCCACTTATGAGGCGCTGACCAGTGGCAAACCCTGTGTAGAGGAGCGCTCCAATGGCAATGGTTCCCTTATGCGTATCCTGCCCTTGGCATTTGTGGAATGTACGGATGAAGAAATCCGGGCTGTTTCCGCTATAACTCATGGGCATTGGATTTCGGAGGAGGCCTGTGTAATCTATGTCCATGTGGCAAAAAGACTAATCGCCGGAGAGAATATTTTGGATATCCTTCCCACATTACAATATGATAAGCCCTTCGATAGGCTCCATCGAATTCATCAGTTGGATAGTTCAGAAATCAAGTCCTCCGGATATGTGGTGGACACCTTGGAAGCTGCTTTGTGGGCGATTAGTCACGTTGAGGGAAAAATGATGAACGCACGGGGGCTGTAATCAAGTACTATGACAATGATGTTTTAGCGGCTGTGAATCTTGGGGAAGATACATGGACACCGTGGGAGCTGTGGCAGGAGGCCTAGCCGCAATTATTCATGGATTGGGGTATAAAGGAGAACAATGGCTTGAAAGATTGAGAAATAAAGAGCTGATATTGGAATGCTTATGGTAGACCTTTATAATTCTTGATAGCACTATAAGTTAAGGAAAACATTGCGCGCAAAAATGGAAGCGTCCAAAGGAGGCATTTAGCTTGATTATTAACACGGGACAGAGGACAGACATTCCCGCCTTCTATGCGGAATGGTTTGCAAATAGGTTGAAAGAGGGCTTTGTTTGTGTAGCGAAATCCTTTATAATCCGAATCAAGTCAGCCGCTACCTTCTTGATCCTTCCGTGGTGGATGTCATTGGTTTTTGCACGAAAAATCCGGCCCCAATGTTTCCGTACATGGAGCTTTTTAAAGGCGTATGGACAATACTGGTTTGTCACTATTACACCTTATGGAAAAAGATATAGAACCGAATGTGCCGGATAAACATTTGCTTATAGAGCATTTCAAACATCTTTCCATGCAGCTGGGAGTGAATTCTATCGGCTGGCGTTACGACCCGATTTTTCTGTCTGAAAGATATAGCAAAAGAATATCATTTGAAAGCCTTCGAGCAGATTGCTACGGCATTGAGGGATATACGAAAAACAGCCGTCATCAGTTTTTGTAGACCTTTACCCAAAGGTGAAGCGGAACTTTCCGGAGCTTCAGGCGCTTGAGAAGGAAGACAGACTTCTACTGGGAAAGTCTATGATTGAGATTGCGCGTTCCCATGGCATGACATTGAAGCCCTGTGCGGAGGGAAATGAATTGGCCGAGTATGGGGCAGATTGCGGTGGATGTATGCTTATCAGCGATTATGAGAAAGCCATTGGAAAACGCTTGCATGTACCGAAAAAGAAGGGGGCAAGAGCAGCATGTGCCTGTTATCTTTCCTGTGATATCGGCGCCTATAACAGCTGTAAACACCTTTGTAAATATTGCTATGCCAATGCAGAACCCTCTATCGTTATGAAGCAAAGCCGACTGCATGATCCGAAATCTCCATTCTTAATCGGAAATTACGAGAAAAGTGATAGTATTCATGATGTACCCCAGCAGTCCCGGGTGGATGGACAAATGAGCTTGTTTTAGTCCCTCGTTGACAGTAAATGTAGCGCAACTTATACTGAAGAGCATATAGAGTAGGAAAACGTAAGGGAGCAAGCAAGGAAGCAAGTAAGCAAAGTAAGCAAGGAAGCAGGTAAGGAAGGGAGAGCAACGGTCTCCATACCGAGAAAGCAAAATATTTTACGGAGTAACATCATGAAAGTAACGTATCTGAACCACAGCGGTTTTTGCTGGAATTAGAAGACTGCTATATGGTTTTTGACTATTACAGGGGAGAATTACCGCCTCTGAACAAGAAAAAAGAAGTATTTGTTTTTTGCAGTCACGTCCATGGGGATCATTATAATCCGAAGATTTTTTCCTTGCTCGACGGGCAGGGGATGAGCTATCAGGCGGTATTGGCAAGTGATATACGGGATGAAAAGAGGCTATCGAAGATCAAGCACAGCTTTGTTGAAGCTGATAAAAGCTATCAGCTGGATCATGAAATTCAGCTTGAGACCCTGCTTTCCAATGACAGCGGAGTTGCCTTTATGCTAAAAACAAAGGAAGGTTCTATCTATCATGCCGGGGACTTAAACGATTGGTATTGGGAGGGAGAACCGGAAGAAGATAATCGGAGACTCCGCGAGATTTATCACAGGGAGATAGGACGAATCAAGGGCAGACATTTTGACCTTGCCTTCGTTCCCCTTGATCCGAGACTGGAAGCGCACTATGCTGACGGGATTCTGCATTTCCTTGAAAATGTGGATTGCGATGCCATATTTCCGATGCATTACTGGGGAGAGCCCGTGTGATTCAACGCTTTATTACGGAATATCCTGAGTACCGCTCACGAATCAAAAACACGGAAACAGCGAAAGGAGAAAAGCTATGAAGTTTAAGATGATTCACGAGAATTTAAATGTATCTGATTTGAATCGTTCCCTTCGATTCTACGAGGAAGCCCTCGACTTGCATGAGGTAAGACGAAAAACCAGCGAGGACTTTATCATTGTGTACTTGAAAAGCGATGTGGGTGATTTTTGAGTTGGAACTGACCCGGCTGAAAGATCACCCTCAGGCTTATGACCTTGGAGAATGCGAATTCCATCTGGCATTTGAAGCGGATGACTTTGAAGAAGCGCATAAAAAGCATGAGGAGATGGGCTGCATTTGTTTTGAAAATGAAGCCATGGGTATCTATTTCATTGAAGACCCGGATGGATACTGGCTGGAGGTTTTGCCATAAGGTTACCGATTTGGAGCGGGACGATACTCGGCATATATTTTTCACATGACTGAGAGTATTCTTCTGCCAGATAGAAACAAGATGTTAGCCACTTGTTAAGAATAAATAATGGGGCTGTAAAAATCAAAATATAAAGATTTTCGGCAATATAGGTCTGAATTCGGGGTAGTCTTGAGCCCTGTCGGTACTATGCGAAAAACAAGAGAAACGCAGTTTTTTTCGCTTAGTATCCGCTACGTGGCGAGGCTAGCGAGAGCGTGCCCTGTTTCAGACCTATATTGTTTAGAAAATTTTTGATTTTTACAGTCTCATTTAAAGACTTTCGATAAGAAAAATAGTATTTATATTCACCAAAACCAAAAAGCCTTTGCCTTTTAGACATGTGTTCTCACATCGCTCTTCTTTAGGTACAGAATACCGATGCCCAGTGCAGCGAAAATATATAAGGAACAGCTTAGGAGGAGGATCGGAAAATTCAGCTCTCCGGTGATAGAAGTACTGCCCATGCCGTAAATCAGGGTGGAATAGGGCAGGGCATAGTAGGCTCCCTTAACGGTCAGTGTAAGGCCGACCAAGCTACCCAGAAATGCCAGCGCAATGGGAAGGGCAAAGGAGTGGAAGAACATGGACAGGGTGCTTTGCAGGGCGGTAATTGCGGCAATGGAGAGGATAGCGGAAAGCATTCGCATCCAAAAGATTGCCGGAACAGTTCCCGGAAGGCCGAGAATCTTACCGCTTAGAAGATAAATAAAACTGATCCAGACCATGCAGAGCGTACTGAGGAGGGTTGCTGTAAACCATTTGTCCCGAAGCAGTTTTCCGGGGCTAGTAATAGTTAAAATCAGATTCCAGTTACTGCCTTGATGCTCCATTCGCCACAGAAGACTGCAGAGAATGCCGATGAGGGAGCTGGGAAAAACATCCCCAGAAACAGAGATTGCTGGGTCCAGAGATCTTCCCAAGTATATTGTAAGACACCCTGATTTTTGCACAAAAATTCACCGTTCCAATCAGTGCCGAAATCAGAGGAATCAGAAGGAAAGGAATCCAGATGGGGTTCCTTTTTAACTTGATAAATTCCGGGGACAAGCTGCTGTGCATACTGCGACTTACTTTTTGTCTATGGAGAGAAAATAAAGTCTCTCCTGCTCTGCCCTGAGTGAAAAAGAAGGAGACCAAGCAGAAATGTGCCGATGAGATAAAGCAGGCTTAGCAAAATATCGGAAATAGGGATGGATCTTAGGCTTAGGCTCATGAGTCTTGATGCTTTGTCATAGTCCATACCGATAGGGCTAAGAGAGAAGAAAACGGACCAGGGAGTCCACATGTCTGTGCTGATAAAGGCCAGAAATAAGCCGGCTGTGGTACCGCCGAAGGCGATGGAAAGGGCTGCAAACTGGCTGGAAAACAGCAGGGAAAGCATGCATTGAAGCTGATATAGAATCATTCCGCCGATAAGTTCTGAGAAGAACAGAACAGGAACAATATAGGACGGAATGTCTCCGGTAAAACCCTAAGAACTTCCCCCAAGAAGGACCATACCGATTTGGAAACTACAAAAACAGGACAAGGCTAATAAAACCGAAGAAAAGCTTTCCCAGATAGATAGACGGTCTGCTTTCCAAGGTGGGAAGAAGGTTCCACATAGCGCCTTTTATGTTCCATGTCCACTGACTGGGAAGCAATTACAGCCATAAGTACGGACAGAACCGAGGTGTTAATTATGGGAAGAGCATAAAAGATATTTAACCATGTCTCGGAATGCGCTTTTGTGCCATAAAATAGATAGGCACAATCCAAAAGCAGAGCTGCGAGGAACAGCAAAGGAAAATGCTTATGGCGCGCTTTTTGAAACTCGATAGACACGATTTTAGGGATATTGCTTAGGGTATTCATAAAGACTCCTTTCCGCCGGTCATTTCCAGAAATGCCTCTTCCAGACTTTTTCCGTTACATTCCAGGTCCTTAAGAGGCCCTTCATAGAGCAACTGTCCATGGTGAATGATTCCGACTTGACTTGCCATTTGCTCTATTTCACTGAGGAGATGACTGGAAATGATGACCGTCATATTTCTTTCTTTAGGAGAGATACAATCAACTCACGAATTTCTTGTATGCCGGCAGGATCCAGGCCGTTTGTGGGCTCATCCAGTATCAGAAGCTTCGGATTTCCCAAAATGGCCATGGCGATACCGAGACGTTGTTTCATACCCAGAGAATAACTGCTGAGCTTCTTATCTCTTTGTTCATAGAGCCGGACGGTTTTTTTAATGCCGAGGCAATTTCTTCTTCCTTCACGCCCTTTAATTTCTGCACAATCTGCATATTTTCCAGTCCGCTTAAATGCCCGTAACCGCTGGATTTTCAATGAGACTTCCGGTCTTTTGGAGAAGAGAAAGGCGATTTTTGGGAATTTACTGTTTTTTTCCCAGAAACTGAATTTTTCCTTCACTGGGGTGAATCAAGCCCAGAATCATTTTTTGAGGGTAGTGCTTTTTCCGGCTCCATTGGGACCTAAAAAGCCGTAAACGCATTTCTCCGGAACAGATAAAGAAAGGTCTTTTACACGGTAGCTGTTTCCGCTTTTTGCTAAGATGCTGTGTTTCCAGAATATAGTTCATGATTTTTTCCTCCATGTGTTTGTTTACGAGAGGAGAATAGCGAAGGAAGCTTATGGGAACCTTGTGCGTACCTTATGTTTACCTTAAGAAATGAAAAACTATGGGGGAAAGAGGGGAGAAAGGCTATAGTAGGACGGGTAAGAACAGACAGTATCAGGAGACAAAATCATGGAAAAAAAGAACATTGTAAAATATTGGTGGTGGACGATGAGAAAGAGCTTAGAGAATTATTGCAGGAACTATTAAGAAAAGAAGGCTATCTTTTCGGTGGAGGTCGCTACTTCTTGTAAAGAAGCGGAAGCGAAAGCTTTCAGAGAATTGCTATCAGCTGATTCTTTTGGATGTCATGCTGACCGATGGCAATGGCTTTGATTTTTATAAAAAGCAAAAAAAGGAAGGTCTACTTTCCGAAGTTCCGGTGATTTTTCTCTCTGCAAGGGACGAGGATAGGGCACGTTTGCATGGCTTGGGACTGGGTGCGGATGACTACATTACCAAACCGTTTCTTCCGGAAGAGCTTATCCTGAGAATTGCAGCCGTGCTGAGAAGAACCTGTCATTTGGAGGAGAAAGAGCAGGGAGTGCAGCTGGGGGAATCGCTGGTTTCCATTGATGCAGGAACGGTGATTCGACAAGGAGAAAAGCTTTCTCTAACGGCGAAGGAACTGGCGCTTTTTCTATCCTATACCGGAATAAGGGGAAAATTGTCACCACGGATACCCTCTGCGATGCCCTTTGGCCGGATGGGAATTTCGGATTGGAAAGCTCACTGCTTGTGCATATGCGGCATTTACGGGAAAAGATAGAAAAAGAGCCATCTAAACCCGTATTTTTACTGACCGTAAGAGGCCTTGGCTATAAATTGGAGATCGGAAGATGAGAGGGAATAGAGAACGGAAAAATTCAGCTGATTGCTCTGGTGTTTCTGCTCACGATTTTTACTGTTTGCAGACCTTTTGATTTTTGGAATTTTTGTGTCCCGAAATGGTATGCCATATTATCCCGACAGTCAGGAGATTATGGAACATTTGCATAAGGAAAAGGGTGAGTACCGCTTAGCGGAAGAGGAATCGAAAAGCTGTCCGGTGGCACAGCAATTTGCCATGCTCCTTGACAATGGGGGAAATATCCTATGGAGCGAGTTCCGCCGAAAGAGCTTCGGAAAAAGCTTATACCTTACAGGATGTGGCGAAGTTTTACCCTGTTATTATCTGGAAGATTATCCGTGCGTACCTATGTGGTTCCGGAAGGCTTATTGATTATCGGACAAAAGAAAGAGCTGATTTGGAAATATACTCTGGAATACAAAGAGGGGTTATCCGAAATCTCATTGAGTTTCTGCCGCTTTTTGCTTTTCAATGCGCTGATTCTAGTTTCCGTTCCCATATGGATACAGAAGAAACGGGCAAAGCAAAAAGAGGAAGAGCGTACGGAATGGATTGCCGGGGTTTCCCATGATATTCGGACACCTTGCCATTGTTCTGGGAAATGCGGAAATGATTGCAGCTACCACGGAATCGGAAGAGATTAAAGAGCGTGCGCTAAGGATTGAGAAGCAGGGGCTTCGTCTTCGTCGCCTTGTAGAGAACCTGAATCTTTTCAGTAAGCTGTCTTTTGGCTACGGTAAGTTGGAGAAGGAAAAAATCCAAGTGAGCCGTTTTCTTCGAAAGACGATTACGGAAATGCGGAACCAAACAGAGGATGAAAGAGTGCAGTTCAACTTGGATATTCCGGAAGATTTGCAGGGTCTGGAACTGTGCTTCAATGAAAATCTGATGGAAAGAGCACTGATGAACTTATTATACAACGCAGTGCAACATAATCCGGAGGGATGTGAGATAACAGTTAAGTTATATCAGGATGAGAAAGCCCACGTGTTTCTCCATGTGGAGGATAATGGTTGCGGTTTGGAGAAAGCCGTGCTGGAAAGACTGAACCGAAAAAACTATGAGTGGGAGCCCAGTACAGGACAGCATGGATTGGGATTAAAAATTGTAAAACAGGTGATTAGCCGTCACCGATGGAAAGTGCAGTTTGCAGAAGGGAGTCAGGGCGGATTTTTGTGTAGCATACAGATGAGATAAAATGATTGCTAAGGGATCAAGGCGTAGGAAGAGCAACAAAGTAAATCAGCCTGAAATAAAAATCATATTAAATTGACTCGCCTTGTGCAAAGGTCTAAGATATCCCTGTATAAGTAAAAGGAGGGTGAAAGATATGATTTTAAACAACGAGAAGAGATTGAACCCCTACGACAAAGACTGCCGGTGTGGAACAAGAGTTTCAGAAAATTGCTGGGAAGATGCTTCTGGTCTTAGAGGAATTAGGCTGCACGACAAATGGAATTAGCGACGAGGAACGGGAAGAAAGACTGGAGAAGTACGGCTATAACGACCTTTCCGCCATGCAGAAGCATGGCATATTCTATTTTTTATTTCATAGCTTTACCGATGCTTTTATTATCGTGCTCCTTGTTTTGGCTGTTGTGACCTTTGTTGTGGAAAGGGATATTCTGTCCGGAGTCATTATCCCGGCACTGGCCTGTATGAGTGCGGTGATTCGATTTACCCAGGATTACGGCTCCTATCTGGACATGCAGAAGCTAAAGGAGATGGAGCACGATACGGTAAGAATCCGGATTCCGGGAAAGGACGGTACGGAAATCAGAGAAGTGCCGGTGGAAGAGGTGGTACCCGGGGATATACAGCTCATCGGCTCAGGAGATATCGTGTGCGGAGATCTCTATCTTCTGGAGAGCAGAGACCTGTTCCTTTCGGTTTCCGCTTTCACGGGAGAGTCTATTCCTGTGGAGAAATATACCGTGTGGATCAGAGAGTGGTCAATGCAGCGGAACTAAAACAACCTCTGCTTAGGCGGCTCTACGGTGAATTCCGGCACCGGAGTCGGTGTGGTGATACGAACCGGAAAGAATTCCTATCTGGGAAAAATTTCTTCCACCATTCATACGCAGAAGAAAGAAACCGATTTTGATAAGAGCTTATCGAAGATAACAAGAATTCTGATTAGCTACATGATTGTGGTGGTTCTTTTTGTATTGATTATTAACGGCCTTGTGAAGAAAAACTGGCTGGAAGCCTTTTTATTTTCATCTCGTTGCGGTAGGGATTACCCCGGGAATGTTACCGATGATTGTGAACGGAACCCTTGCCAAGGGCAAAGTTCTGGCAAAGAAGAAGACCATTGTAAAGAACATGTCTGCCATTCAAAATTTAGGAGCTATCGATGTGCTGTGCACGGATAAGACCGGAACTCTTACCATGGACAATGTTGTTTGCAGAAATATATCAATGTAAATGGCGAAGATTCCTATGTGGTTTTGAACTATGCATGGATGAATGCCTACTATTCTACAGGGGTAAAACCTCATTGACGGAGCTATCCTATCCTACGGTGCGGAAAGTGATGTGATACGCCGGAGGCTATGGTGAAGTCCGATGAAACCCCTACGATTTTTGAACGCCGGAGAATGAGTGTGGTGATATCCAATCCGTGGGGAGCATCTGGGAGAGGAGACAGAAGAAATTCTTCCCAAACCCCAGGGATGAGGTATTGATTACCAAGGGGCATTGGAATCCGTACTTTCCTGTTGCAGCCGTATTCGGGTGAAGAAGGAATATAAGGATATTCAGGAAGAAGACCTTCAGAAGATTAATGCCCTTTCCGAGAAATTAAATCATGAGGGAATGCATGTTATCGGCGTTGCGGCAAAGAGGAAAAATGCGGGTGACACCGCTGTTTTCCATGCGGAAGACGAAACCGACATGACCTTCTTTTGGGCATTATCGCCTTCCTGGATCCGCCCAAGCCGGATGCCAAGGAGCCATTCATGGACTGTATGATGCTGGAGTTCACGTCAAGGTCATCTCCGGCGATGCCCCCGTTGTGGTGGAACACGTATGTAAGCTGGTGGGCATGAAGGTAGGAGAGCAAAATGCGGTAACAGGCTCCGACTTGGAAAAGATGAGTAAGGAAGAGCTGTCCAGTGTTGTGGAGAAAAATGACATTTTCGCCCGTCTCTCTCCCATGCAGAAGCAGCGTGTGTGGATGCTCTCGGAAAAACGGACACGTGGTGGGCTATATGGGAGACGGCGTAAATGACGCCCCAGCCTTCATGATGCGGATGTAGGCATTTCCGTGGACAATGCCACAGACGTTGCGAAAGCCAGTGCGGATATTATCCTCTTGGAGAAGAGCCTAACCGTCATTTTAAACGGTATCTATGAGGGAAGGCGAATTTACGGAAATATCCTGAAATACATGAAGATGGCATTATCCGGTAACTTTGGAAATGTGTTCTCCGTATTGATTGCTTCGATATTCTTGCCCTTTTTGCCCATTCTGCCTCTGCAGATTTTAATTCAGAATCTGATTTATGACTTTACTCAGATTGCGATTCCATGGGACAATGTGGACGAAGAATTCCTGCAGAAACCTCATAAGTGGAACAGTGCGTCCCTTGTATCCTTTATGAATGTGATGGGCGGTATCTCCTCCGTATTTGATGTAATGACTTTCCCGGGTGCTTTTGGTTCCTTTTGGGCTATAACAGCCTTTCCATGCAGAACTATTTCCAGACAGGCTGGTTTGTAGAAGGCTTGATTTCCCAAATCCTGATTGTGCAGTTCATCCGTACCTCGAAGCGACCGATTCTGGACTCCAAGTGCGACTCCAGACTGGCACTGGCCTCGGCACTGGGCATTTTTGCGGCAATTTCTATCCCCTATCTTTTTCATAATCTGGACAATACGGTATTTACGGAGATGCCCATGGCGTATTTTGTGTATTTGCTTCTTATCCTTGCACTGTATAGTTTTACCATTGAAACAGTGAAGAAGCTCTATATCAAGAAATATGGGGCATGGCTGTAAGGCGAAGCAGAAAGATATTGATGCCGTATAGGGTCGGAAAAAGAGGTAATCTGAGCCCGCCGGTACTTGCGAAAAACAAAGGGACTGCAGTTTTTCGCTTAGTATCCCTACCCGTTGGGCGAACTTAGCGGGGAGCGTGCCACTTTTCCGACCTATACGGCATCAAATTATGTATTATTCCAGCTCCATTGGTAACTTGAGTTTTTCCTCAAAAATCTCTACAATGGTTTTCTCCGTCCCCACCATGCCGGGAGAGGCGATTAAGCCCATATTGCGCATGGTGTCTTCCGGCGTTCTGCCGTTGATGCCGTGCACCTTGTCAATGTGGACGCCCTGCAGGGCAAATGCCACGGAACGAAAGGCCGCATCACAGGCCGCTACCCCTTCATGGTACAACCCTGATTTCCCCGTCGCAGATCATCCCGGTGATGGAGGAGGCCATGTTGTTGAGGGTATATTCCATTTGCTCCACAGATCCACCCTTCAAATAAGTTAAAGCGCAGGCCATACCGGTACCCGCCGCAATGGCGCAACCGCAGAAGGCGGAGAGCCTGCCGGAGTATTCTTTGATATAGGTGCAGATGAGATAGCTCAGCATAGTGGCCCGGTAGAGCATTTCCTCACTGAAACCGTGAATCTTATAAACGCCGTACAGGGGCATGGTGGCAATGATACCGTGGGCACCGGATCCGGTAATGCTCATGGCAGGCTTGTCCAAACCGATAACACGGGCTTCTATACTTGCATTGCAAAGAAGGGAGGCGGTCATTTGCTCATCTTGGGAAAATGACTTCTCCATTCATAGCCAGCAGCTGTCTTGCAAAAAGTGGTGCGGGGATTTTTGAGAGTCTCCTCGAAAAGATCCAGATTCACTTTATAAGCCTCTTTTACGAATTCGATTTCTTCCAAGGGAACCGTGTTGACGTAGTCTACGAGATCAGCCAGAGTATATCTATGGATGGAATGGATTTTTGCGGTGCCGGTTGTCTCCGAGCTGACAGCCTCATCTCCATCTTCAGTTGCCTCTTCAGTTTCCGGTATATTCTCCAGCACTGTCTCTCCATTCACTACAACTTTCGTGATATTGGTATGCATATCTCGGATGGTAAGAATAACCTTGCTTTCCTTTGTTTCCAGCGTGGCCTCAATAAAAATACGACTGGAAATTTCGCTAAGGGCCACCGTGATTTTCCCCTCATCAATAAGCTTTTGCGCGCTGACATTGTCGGAAGGAGTAACATTGCCAGAGACTCCAAACCCTTATCAGGGATTTTCCGGCAACATAGCCAAGAGCTGCGGCAAAAACATTTCCCACTTCTTTGGAATTGGGAATACCGCAGGTAAAGGCGTTTTTATACATACCGCTGTTCATAGCAACATTCAGGTGAAGAAGTTCGCCCTTTGCATAGGACTTTGCCTTTGCCACAGAAGGCAATGGCTCCCCAGGTTCTGTTACGCCCAGTGCCGGAACCATATCTTTTTGGATTAGTCTTGTCAATTCATGCATACGTAGAAACCTCCCTGCTTTTACTTCTAATTATAGCATTTTTTAGCATGGAGATATGCCCTATCTCATGAATAAAAGGATGAAAAAGGAAAATGAAGCATGTTATAATACAGTCTGCTATTTTGGAAATGTAGGAAAACGTAGGAAAAGGTATAAAACGTAGAAAAGTAAAAACAGATAAAAGCAGATAAAGCGAAGGGGAAAATATGAGGGTGGTATGGGAGAAAAATAATAGAAGAAGCAAAAATGTCAATCTTACTGAGTTGTTTTATGATTTGGTCTTTTGTGTTCGGAATTTCCAAGATTACCCATATTTTGGAAAGTTTGGAGAGCGGAATCTTTAGTTTAAAAGAGATTATCATTTATATTGTAGTCTTTGTCTGTTTCATCAATGTATGGAATGTACAGACCGTTTATATGAATCGCTACGGAAAGCATAATCTACCGCATATTATTAGTATGACGGTTTTTTCAGATGCCGGCCTTAGTCTTTATGGCAGCAAATGTCAGTTCCGATATGGAGGAAAGCTGGACCGCTTTCACGCTGGTACTTCTCTGGATTGCCGTCATACAATTTCTGCAATACACCTATGCTTATTCGCAAAATAAGCATAGTGAATACAACCGAAAAACTGATTTGTGATTTCCAAAAAGCTTCTTTTTTGTGCGCATAATTGGTATTACAGCAAGCTTTTTCTATCCGGAACCGGTCGCATCTTATTGACCGGCTTTTGGATTCATTTTAAGTATTCTGAGCACAAGCTTCTTCCGAAAAGATATGGCCAAAAGTACCGATTAATCTCCCTCATCTTATTGAGCGATTGACTTTGCTTACTATTATTACCTCTTGGGGAAATGCTGATGGCAGCAGCGGACTTCTTTTGAAATAGAGAAATTTTTCGATTTATTCTGTTTTGATTTTATTTCAGGTAGTAGCATTATTTTTGTTTTTATATTGCTGAATTCGATCATGCCATTGAGGAGAATCTTCCTTGCCAAAAGCAGGGGCGGAGCTTATTTACAATCATTATTTTGTTTGGTTCGGTTTAAATCTTTTGTACTATAGACCCGGATTATGCCAATGAAGCCATGGGCGTTTCCAGAGTCATTGAGGATGTTTTTGGGCTTATTCCTCTTTTATATGGGGGTGTTTAACAATACACATTTAAATAAAAGAGTCACAAATTGAATAAAAAGCTAATGCTTCCTTTTGTACTTGTTTATCTGTTAGGGTCTTGGCAGTTCCTTCCTTTTCCAGTCCAGTGGTCCGGTAAGTACGGTTCTTTGTACTCTAACGATTATTTTGGAAACCGTATTATTCGTGTCCTTCGTAGTGCGGCGTTTTTCCGAAGGAAATCAGAAAAGAAATGATTGGAGCATAAAGCAATCAGAATATGGCATTTCATTTTAGAAAAGTGGTACAAGTACCCTAAAATCTAAAATGGAGATAAGTAGAATCATTAAGGTGGTGACAAAGTGAAGGTGGATATTCAAAAAGTTAATTCTTATGAAGAAGAGCAAGCGATGATTCGTGTTGTCAAAGTGACGGAGAACATTCAAACTGCCATCAATGCTCTAGAAAACAGTGCCCCTGTTATCAATGCCCGTTGTAATGGAGAAGCTGTTTTCTGCCCAATTGATAAAATCTATTATATCGAATCCGTGGATAAACGAACCTTTGTCTATACAAAGGATAATTGTTTGGAAGTGCAATATAGATTATATGAACTGGAAATTACGCTAAGTCGGAATTTCTTTTTAGGGCTGCAAAAGGCAATGATTATCAATATGAGGAAAATAAAGTCAGTGCGAGCAGAAATTAACGGAAGAATGACGGCGGAACTATTAAACGGGGAGCGAGTGATTATTGCACGATCCTATGTGAAAGAACTAAAAGAAAGGTTGGGACTATGATATGCAAAAAGTAAAAACTATTTTTAGTCAGACTTTAATGATTTCAACAGCCATTCTTTTTGGAATAGGAATTCTGATGCTAGTACAGCATTTTTCTTTAGGAATGCAGACATTCACTTTTCAATGGAGTGATCCTCTTTCTATTTGCTTCACAGGATTTTTTATCCTCCCTACCAACCTATTTTCTTTTGGATTTGGACAACTTGAAGAAAAGCAAAGTTCGGATCAGGATGGGGATCCACTTTGTCTCGGTTCTCGGAATTGTGGTTCTATGTGCAAGCCTTTTTCATTGGTTCGGACAAATCATCAACTTACGCATCATTTGTCTTATGTATAGCCTCATTTATCTCTTTGTCTGGGGAGCAACGGCATGGATGGCAAAAGGCAGATGAGATTAAAATCAATGAAGCAATTAAAGATCTGCAAGATTCAGAATAAGAAATAAAAGCTTTTCATGGAAAAAGTGCAACTCGGTAGGCTGTAAATGCAGCTTGGTAGGGTGGCACTTTTTTTAATGTTTACATGGTGATATGTTGATTTTTGTCAGAACCCGGGGGCAGAACTATAGTGCAAAATTGCAGGAAGAAATACAGTCCGGAATTACAAGATGGAATCACAACAAATTGGAACTGCAAGGGGCTATAGAACTGAATAATAGGACGTAACTATAGGAAAGAAGTACAGAAAGAACTATATAGGCGCCAAGAAGGAGTGAATCGGATGAATGCAATCACGGTAAAGAACTTAAGCAAAAACTATGATAAAACGACTGCGGTGGATCATATCTCCTTTTCCGTGAAGAGTTTTTGCATTTCTCGGGGAAAATGGTGCAGGGAAATCCACAACCATCAATATCCTCTGTACTATTTTAAAAAGACAGAGGGAGAGGTAGAAATCTTTGGATACAAGCTTGGAGAAGAGGATGACAAGATTCGAGAAAAAATAGGTATAGTTTTTCAGAATTCGGTACTGGACAGCGTATTGACTGTAAAAGAAAATCTTCTATCGAGAGCGTCCCTACTATGGAATTCGTAAAGAAGAAATTTTTGGAGTGCTTGCATCCTTTAATGCAGGCTTTTGCATTGGAAAGCATCTGGAATAGAAAATATGAAAAATTATCCGGAGGACAGCGAAGAAGAGTGGATATTATCAGAGCGCTTATACATGATCCGAAGATTCTCTTTTGGATGAACCTACAACGGGACTGGATCCCATGTCCAGAAAGCTGGTGTGGGAGTATATCGAGTATTTGCGAAAAGAAAACAAATGACGATATTTCTTACAACACATTATATGGAAGAAGTTAGAGATGCAGACAGAGTTGTGATCCTGGATAAGGGACGAATTGTAGCAGAGGATACACCGGCGGCTTTAAAAAGGAAATACACGAATACAAAACTGATTTGGTATGCAGAGAAATGCAGGGACAATGAGCTTGTGCTGAAAGACATGGAGTATTCTTATGAAGCGGATCACTATATTGTGCCATTGGAATCAAAGGAGAAATTTCACTTAAGTGAGTTTCTCTATAAAAATCGAAACAAGATTAGAGATTATGAAATTGTAAAAGGCAGTATGGATGATGTATTCCTGCATTTAACAGGAAGAAAGCTGGAGGCATAAGATGAGGGGGATTTTGGGACTTATCAAGAGAAATTTACTGTTGTTTTTCAAGGATTGGCAGAGCATTCTATTCTCTCACTGACATCAATTATTGTGCTTGTGCTGTATATATTATTCCTGAAAAGGTACCTTTGTGCGTGCGATGCAAAGTGCAATGGAGCAGTATCCGGGACTGGCTTCCATGGTTTCCGAAAAGGACATCGATATGTTTGCAAATCTCCTTTTGCTGACAGGTATATTGGGATCCGCAATGATTTCAGTTCCCTTTAGTTGTATTACCACACTGGTAAGAGATAGAGCCAATAAAGTGGATTATGATATTCTGGCAACACCACTAAAAAGAGGACAGATTATCTTTGCTTATTTTGTGTCGGCGGTGCTTTCCTCTACACTTTTGACCGGGATAATCCTGGCTATCGGTCTTGTTGGGATTAGCTATGAAGGGATACTCACCTTAATGGGATTCAGCTTGTCAAAGCCTTTGCTGTCGTTGCGCTTGGATCTATCTCAGCAAGCGCAATTTTTATGATTGTCGTTTTATTTTTCAAAACCGTCAGTGCTTGCGAAGCTTTCTTTGGAATACTATCAGCAGCTTCGGGATTTGTGATTGGAGCCTATATCCCCATTTCTCAGTTTTCTAATGGAGTTCAAACCGTATGTAACCTGTTTCTGCAGAGTCAAAATAACGATTATGCTGAGAAATATACTGCTTAACGGACTCTTGGAGCATATTGATACTAGCCTTTGCAGGAGCGGATCAAGGAATGTTTGTTCTTAGTCTGAAAGAATATTTTTCTTTTCAAGCAAAACTGTTTAACGGATATCTGGATATGACTAAGATGCTGGGATATATCCTGGGAGTAATACTATTCTGTATTGTAGCGCAAATTGTGATTTATTCCGGAAGCTATAAGAAAAACTAGGACAGAAGATGGACACTTAATTAGGAACAGTTTTCTTGACATGCAACTCAATAAGATATACACTATCAATTGATAGTAAAATCTTTAAGGAGGTGATCCTTATTTTTCTTAGTAGAATATCGAAAAGACATGAAGTGCTTGCTTTCCTTGAGGAACTGAAAGCATTTATAGAGGGAAATGATTTTGATATAGATCATGACTTAATACTAATTAAGAAAAGGAAGCTAGATGACGAAGAGTATTCAACACCTTACACATTGCTCGATTTAGAGTACAGTTCCGAGGATGTTGTGAATCGACTTAAAGAGTTGACCGTGGCAGAATATTCAGAAACTAAGATTGATAAGGATGATTTCAATCCTCCGTTGCTCTTCGTCTTTGGGAAAGATATTAACAGAAGGCTTGTATATGTGAAGTTAAAGATAAAAAGAAAGAAAATCTGAGGACACACATTTTATGTTGTCATTCCACTATGCAAAAAGAAGATGAAATTTCTTATGCATAGTGGATGGGAAAAGCGGAGGTGAATGATGGAGGCAAGTAAAAGTTATTAGAAAAGTGCATATGGATTGTCCACTATGCGATAAAAAGCATGATGTAGAGGAAAGAAAGCGACTGGCAAGCATTACGATAAAAGGGGATAAGGTATCTTATGAAGAGCATTTTTACTGCATAAACGCTGATGAAGAAGAGAGGAATTTGAGACCGGAGCGATGGCAAATGAGAACCCATGCTTAATGCACGGAATGCTTATCGAGTTTTACACGGCTTATTGACTTCTGAAGAGAATTGTAGGAATTCGTGAAAGCTATGGTCTTTCACAGGGTGGATTTAGCTCGCCTACTTGGATGGGGAGAAGCAACGATTTCACGATATGAAAGTAAGGCTATTCAAGATGAGGCTTATGACACGATGCTGCGTATGATAAAAGATAATCCTCTGGTTGCGCTGGAACTTTTGAAGAAAAATGCAGATAAGTTTTCTGAGACCAAAAGAAGACTTGTGCATTCTAAAATTGTGGGAAACTAGATTCCTATGGAAAGGAATATTTAACAAGGCAGGCGTTAGAAGCAGAGTATGCGAAATTTGATGCAGCATCGGATTTTAATGGTTTCACCTTGCTGAATATTGATAAAATTGAGGTGATGATTTCGTATATTGCTGAAAGTGTATCCAATCTATTCAAAGTGAAACTAATGAAAAATGCTTTGGTATGGGGATGCACTGTCCTTTAAACGACGCGGTATTGCCATGACGGGTATGGTGTACCGTCATGAACCAATGGGAGCGTTGCCTGTTGGCCATTATAGCTTGATGAGCTTGGAGAATTTAAATATTCGAGAGGAAGAAAGTAATAATTACGATTTGATGCTTCATATATATCCGAGTATAGGGAATGGACTATTCCATTCTTACAGATGTGGATAGGAGAATCTTAGATGATGTGATAAAAAGTTCAAAGATTTTAAGGCTAAAGATATAATAGAGTATATGCACAAGGAAAATGGCATATACGAAAACGAAAGGCAGGGAGAAAATTATTCCATTTAGCCTCGCTAAAGGGCATTAGAGAATTTTTGAACATAAATATCCGTACGTAGCTACTTCGCATTCTCGAAATCTGTAGCTTTGCTTTTTGATAGC